>TARA_R110002050_G_scaffold156852_10_pt1 | contig 83784 bp, 96 predicted proteins | sample TARA_R110002050 | Tara Oceans TARA_R110002050 (sample SAMEA4396988) | marine metagenome | biome: Polar Biome; feature: [DCM] deep chlorophyll maximum layer (ENVO:01000326); material: water (ENVO:00002006), including particulate matter (ENVO:01000060) such as... | depth 25 m
ACCGAGTTCCAGCAGCGCCGGACCGGCAATCGACGAGGTGATGATGTAGTTGGGGATGGTCGGAATCCCCATGCCGAGCACGATGCAGGTGATCATCGTCAGCACCAGCGACAGGAACAGGCTGTGCGCTCCCACCGAGACGATGAACTGGCCGAATGTATTGGCCGCTCCCGTCAGCGTCATGGTGCCGATGATGATGCCCACGACGGCGCAGGCAACGCCCACCGGCAGCGCCGTCTTGGCCCCGTCGGCGAGCGCATCCCGGCAGATCACCAGCGTCTCGCGACCGCCCTTGCTGAAGGCATTCCAGCCGATCAGCACCAGAACCGCCGCCAGGATGACATTGACGCCAAATTGCAGGAACGCCGCTGCGACAAATCCCAGACCGACCCAGAAGATGATCCGGATGACACCGTTGGGCAGACCCAGCGCGATCGAACCGCCGAGGATCAGCAGCACCGTCAGCGCCAGTCCGACGGTTCCGGCAAACAGCGGCGTGTACCCCGAAAACAGCAGATAAATCAGCATCAGCAGCGGCAGCACCAGATACCATTGCTGCTTCAGCGCCTTCAACGGCGACGGCAATTCGTCCTTGGGCAGGCCCACCAGATTGTGCCGGCCCGCTTCCAGATGCACCATCCAGAAGGCCGAGGCAAAATAGAGAATGGCGGGAATGAGCGCCGCCTGCACCACTTCGTAATATTCGACGCCCAGCGTCTCGGCCATGATGAAGGCGACCGCGCCCATCACCGGCGGCATCAGTTGCCCGCCCATCGAGGACGTCGATTCCACACCGCCGGCAAAGGCTGCCCGGTAACCGAACTTTTTCATCAGCGGAATCGTGAATTGCCCGGTGGTAACCACATTGGCGACGCCTGAGCCGGAGATCGTGCCCATCAGGCCCGAGGAAATCACCGACACCTTGGCCGCCCCGCCGCGCTTGTGGCCGACCATGCCGAGCGACACATCAGTGAACAATTGAATCATCCCGGCCTTTTCGAGAAAGGCGCCAAACAGGATGAACAGGAAGATGAAGCTCGAGGAGACAAAGATCGGGATGCCGTAGATCCCCTCGGTGCCGTAGGCCATGTGGTCGATCACCTGGGCGAAATCATACCCCCGGTGATCGAGCGGCGCCGGCAGATATTCACCGAACAGGCAATAGGCCAGGAACGTGCCGGAGATGATCGGCAACGCCGGCCCCATGATCACCCAGGCAGCCAGAAACACGGTGGCGAGCGCGATCACACCCACCACGATATCGCGCGGCAACGGATCGCCGGCGCGCAACAGCAGTTCGGTGTATTCATACCATTGATAGAACGCCACCAAAACGCCGAGCCCGGCAATCACCCAGGCGATCAGCTTGATAGCAGGTCCGGCATTGCGCGCCGCCGCCACCAGCGGAAACGTCAGCAGCATCAGGAACCCGACATGGATAGCGCGCACCACCTGGCTTGGAAAATCAATGACGTGAGCAGCCGTCGCGATCTGAAAGACCGAGAATATCAGCGCGATCCAGAACAGAAGCCGGCCTTCCAGCGTTCGCGGAAAGCTCTCGGCCAGCGGATCATGCAGACCGAGGTCGATATCGGCCTCCGCGGCCTGATGCGCGGCTTGATCTCTTGCCATGCGGTGTTCTCCCAAAAGGCGTCATATAGACCCCATGGCGGAGTCAGGTGCCCTGCTCCGCCACGGAAATCACGTGATGTTATCCGGTTATTTGACCGGACTTACATTATGCCCTTTTCCTTGTAGTAACGCTCCGCGCCCGGATGCAGCGGCAGCGGCATGCCCTTGACTGCATTTTCCAGCTTGATCTGCGCGGCCGCCTTGTGCGCCGCTTCCAGGGTCGGAAGGTTCTCGAACAACTGCTTGGTCATCTGGTAGGCAAGCTCGTCGCTGACATCCGAATGGGTGACGAGGAAGTTGACCACGGCCACTGTGCCGACATCGCTGTCCTGACCACCATAGGTGCCCGCCGGAATGGTGGCTGCGATATAGGGCGCACCCAGCGCATTTACCACATCCTCAGGCACCGCCACCATCTGCACGTCGATCGAGGTCGAAAGGTCCTTGATCGAGGCAACGCCGAGACCGGCCGACTGCAACGTCGCATCCAGCTGACGATTCTTGATCAGTTCGACAGATTCCGCGAACGGCAGATACTCGGTCTTGCTCAGATCGTCATAGGACATGCCGGCAGCGGAAAAGATCTTGCGCGCATTGAGCTCGGTGCCTGATTTGGCGGCGCCGACAGACAGGCTCTTGCCTTTGAGATCGGCAAAATTCTTGATGCCGGAATCCTTGGACGCAACGATCTGGATATAGTTCGGATAGACTGCCGCAATGCCGCGCAGCTTGTCGAGCGGCGCCTTGAAGCCGGCGTCCGCATCGCCTTCCCAGGCAAGCTTGACCGAATCGCCCAACGCCAGAGCGAGTTCGCCCTTGCCCTGCTGCAGCAGGTTGAGGTTTTCCACCGACGCCTTGGTCGACTGCACCTGCGTACGCACACCGTCAATCTTCTCTGCATAGATTTTCGACAGGCCCACACCGAGCGGATAGTAAACGCCCGAGGTGCCGCCGGTCAGGATGTTGACGAATTCGTCTGCCTTGGCCGGGGCGAGCGACAGGGCCATGGCTGTCGCGGCTGTCAGGGTCACCAGGCTTCTGCGATTGATGCTGATCATAAGGTCTCCTCCATGTAATTCTGATTCAAAAGCGCGCTTCTCCGCAGCACTTCCATAGGGCATGCGGCTTGCAACGAACGTGCCAGTTCAAGCCTTACAGGAATAGCGCAGCTTTGGGCAAATCGGAACATCAATACTGGCAAGATATTGCCCACAGGCTCGCCCCGATGGGCACAGAATTGCCCATCGGGAGTTGCGTGTCGATGTCAAAGCGCCGGCAAACATCACCACGCGGCAGGCGATGTTCCAAGCTTTCCAGCCGGCCGGTCCCAGGCCATTGCGGTGTCGCCCACCGTCACCGGTGGACGCAGTCTGCGGGCATTGCCCCAATCGGTTGGCTCCATCTCATCAGCATAGTCGGCCTGCGCCGGCTTGCCGATTTGAACCGCAACCGGCCGCTGCCGATGCTCCGTCAAAAACCCGCCGACCCGCGCCAGCGATGTCCGCCATCGCGATCCTATGGCATGGGTATGACGCATGGTCAGCCCGCGCAGTGCCGCCGCGGCCAGCAGGTAGCCGGCGCCGTGGTCGAGCGCCTGTACCGGCAATGGTATCGGTCGGTCAGCCGCAGCCTGCGCCATCCCCGCTTCGGCAATGCCGGAGCTCATCTGCACCAGGCTGTCAAAGCCGCGCCGGGTCGCCCAGGGCCCGGTCCAGCCATAAGCGTCAAGCGAAACATCGATCAGTCCGGGATTGAGGCCGGCGCGGACATCCGCACCAAACCCCAAACTTTCCAGCGCATCCGAGCGGTAGCCATGCACCAGCACATCGGCCTGGGCCAACAGCATCTTCAGCCGTTCCCGGTCATCCCCATCCTTCAGATCCAGCCACGCACAGCGTTTGCCCGGCGTGACTTCGGGGATCACTGCGCCCTCATCCCAACCCGGCGGGTCGATGCGCAACACATCCGCACCAAATCCTGACAGAAACCGGGTCGCCACCGGCCCCGCCAGCACCCGCGTCAGGTCCAGAACCCTGATCCCGGTCAACGGGCGCAGGATCTCGAACTCCGTTGCAAAGCGTGGCGCGCCCCCGCCCTGATCCACCCGCATCAGCGGCTCGGCCAGAACCGCACGGCCTTGCGGGTGTCGCGCCCATTCCCGCTCGCTGCGCATCGCCGCCGCGCAGCCGCCGGCGCTGACAATAGCCGCTTCCAGATCGTCAGCGCGCCACAGCGCCACCGCCGCAGCCACCGCATCGCGGTCAGGTCCGGTTTCCAGCACCGCCAACGCCGCCTCGCGATGGTGTCTCGCGTTGGTGTGCAGCCGGATCCAGCCGTCGGCAGTGGCGTAATCTCCCGCAACCGCATCCCACACCGACGGCAATTCCCAGTCTCGCGGCGCAATTGAAAACCCGAACCACAACGACGCCAGCCGCCGGTCAATCCGGACATCCGGACCTGTTCCCGACCGGGCAGCGATCCATTCAGCCAGCGCCAGACCCGAAGTGGCGATCACAGCGGCGGCGAAATCGCTCACCGCGTAGACCGATTGCAGCGAGCCTTCTCCGCTCACCAGAACGTTTTCGGCCTGTTCCGGTTTCCCTCCGAGGGCGCTCCACAACCGGGACAGCATGATGCGGTCAACCGTCTCCCCGCTGGCCTGGGTGGCGTCGCTGTTCTGATCATGCCTCATCGCAAAGCTCCTTTCCAACGGACCGGATCAAACGGTCAGGGCTTCACACAAACGTCAAATTCGAATATCGTCAATATTGATCATATAAATCAACCATAAGGGCGTCAAAATGGCGAATTACATCGACGCGAGCGAAGCCGCCCGCCGCCTCGGCGTCTCCCGGCAAAGCCTTTACGCCTATGTCAGCCGCGGCCTGATCAAGGCGGTCCCCGCTGACGATCCGCGCCAGAGCCGCTATCTCGCAGCCGCCGTCGATCAGCTGGCGCAAACCCGGCGGCGCGGCCGCAAACCGAGGGAAATCGCCAGGGCGACGCTGGACTGGGGCATGCCGGTGCTCGAATCCGGCCTGACGCTGATCGAGGACGGGCGGTGTTATTATCGCGGCCAGGACGCGGTGCAGCTCTCGCACACCGCCTCGCTCGAAGAGGTCGCCGCCCTGCTCTGGAAGAACCCGGTCAAGGCCGCGTTCCCGCGCCGCGCGCCGATGAAGCTCAAGGCCTATGACAGCCTGACGGGTCAGGCCGGATCCACGCCGGCAAGCGAGACGCTTCTGCCGCTGTTCGCGGTCGCCGCGCGCGACGATGCGACATCGGCATGGCGCACCGACACGGACGGTCTCGCTCGCGGCTGCGGCGATCTGGTGCGCCTATTGACAGCCGCAGCCCTCAGACAAGCCCCGAAATCGGCCCCGGTTCACGAACAGCTGGCGTCTGCATGGCGGATTGACGCCGCGCGCGCCACGCTGATCCGTCAGGCTCTGGTTCTGTGCGCCGATCATGAGCTGAACGCCTCGAGTTTCACCGCCAGATGCGTCGCCTCCACCGGCGCTTCGCTCAAGGCATGCATTGTTGCCGCACTCGCGGCACTCAGCGGGGTCAAGCATGGCGCGGTGACCACCCGCGTCGAACGTCTGTGGGATGCCCTCGATCCACTGGATCCCGGCAAGGGTCTCAGACAACGACTGAAAGCCGGGGAGGACATCCCCGGATTCGGCCATCCGCTCTATCCCGACGGCGATATCCGCGCCAGGGCGCTGCTGGCCACGATCCTGCCGGCGTTTGAGCCAGCAGCCCGGTTCGCCGGAGAGGTCAAACAGTTGACCGGCGAAGACCCCTCCATCGATTTCGCGCTCGTCGCCCTGCGCCGCTATCTGGCATTGCCCGAAGGCTCGGCTTTCCTGCTGTTCGCCATCGGCCGTTCGACCGGCTGGATCGCCCACGGACTCGAGCAACGCACCACCAACCAGCTCATCCGGCCACGCGCGCTTTACACCGGGGAGCGTCCCTGAATGGGGAATTGATTTTCTCTTGAAGCCTTGAGCAACAATGGCATTCAGACGAAACAGATCGTCCATCGCAGACAGTCCTGTTCCTAAGCCCCGCCATCCACAGGTCCGGCACACACCGCCGGCAATCCGCCGATCACCAGATCGGTGACAATGTCTGCATAGGCGTCGCGGCCGATCGGGCCACCCGGCTTGTGCCAGAGATAAAACCAGTTGAGCATGCCGAACACCGACATGGTCACCGGCCCCACAAGGTCCGGCCGCCGGGAAAACCGGTCCGGCTCGATTGCCCGCACGGCTTCAGACATGCAGGCGACCAGCCGTCGCTGCAGCGCGCGCAAATGTTTCTGGTTGTCCTCGGGCAGTGCCGACAGCGCGTTGAGCTGCACCTTGTGTTCCGCGTCGGAATCCCGGTAGGCGATCAGGATCGCCCGAATCAGCGCACACAGTCTTGTCCGCGGCGAGCCGGGCTCGGCCGCCGCCGTCTCCACCACCTCCACCAGCATCGTCAGATGCGTGTCGAGAATATCGAACAGCAACGCATCCTTGGACGGATAATAGTGGTAGATCAAAGCCTTGGAAACACCGCAAGCCTCGGCCAGCTTGCCCATCGAAGCCCGGTCGAAACCGTGCTCGGCAAAAAACACGGCGGCGGTCTGCAGGATCGCTTCGCGTTTGGCTTCGTGGTCCTTGGCGATGGTTCGGGCCATGGGCTCAGGTCTTGTTCCGGTTGTCGATCACGCGCTTGGCCTTGCCTTCGGAGCGCACCACATTGCCCGGCTCCGCCACATCGATCCGCGCGCTGATGCCGACCGTGCTCTTGATGTGGTGCGCCAGTTCACTGGCCGCGGCCGCACGCGCCTGCTCGCTGGCGCCCGCGGCGGTGGATTCGACGTGAACCGTCATGTCGTCCATCCGGCCGGTGCGGTTCAGTTCGATCTGGAAATGCGGCGCCAGCCCTGCGCATTTGAGGATCTGTTCCTCAATCTGCGTCGGAAACACATTGACCCCGCGCAGGATGATCATGTCGTCTGACCGACCGGTGATCTTCTCCATCCGCCGCATCGATCGCGCAGTCCCTGGCAGCAGCCGGGTCAGGTCGCGGGTGCGGTAGCGCACCATCGGCAGCGCCTCCTTGCTCAGCGTGGTGAACACCAGTTCGCCGATTTCGCCGTCAGGCAGTACTTCCTCGGTGACCGGGTCGATCACTTCGGGGTAGAAATGATCCTCCCAGATGTGCAGCCCGTCCTTGGTCTCGACGCATTCATTGGCAACGCCCGGCCCCATGATTTCCGACAGTCCATAGATATCAACGGCGTGCATGTCGAAGGCCTGTTCGATCTCGCTGCGCATCGAATTGGTCCAGGGTTCCGCGCCAAATATGCCGACCGCCAGCGAACTTTCGCGCGGATCAATGCCCTTGGCGCGGAACTCGTCGAGAATCGACAGCATGTAGGACGGCGTCACCATGATCACGCGCGGCTTGAAATCGTCAATCAGCGAGACTTGTCGTTCGGTCATCCCTCCCGAGACCGGCACAACCGTGCAGCCGAGCCGCTCGGCGCCGTAATGCGCGCCCAAACCGCCGGTAAACAGCCCGTAACCGTAAGCAACATGCACGATATCGCCTGACCGTCCGCCCGAAGCACGGATCGAGCGCGCCACCAGATCCGACCAGTTGTCGATGTCGCCCGAAGTGTAGCCGACTACGGTCGGCTTGCCGGTGGTTCCCGACGAGCCATGCAGGCGCGCGATCTTCTCACGCGGCACGGCGAACATGCCGAACGGGTAATTGTCCCTGAGATCAAGCTTGGTCGTGAACGGGAATTTGGCCAGATCGGACAGGGATTTGAGATCGTCCGGATGTACGCCTTTCTTGTCGAACGACGCCCTGGTGTGCGGCACATTCGCATAGGCATGCGCCAGCGACCACTTCATGCGGCTGAGCTGAAGTGCGGAAATCTCGTCGCGCGAGGCAATTTCGATTGGGTCAAGACTGGCCCGGTCGGGTGTCAAATCAAGCATTGAATTCTCCTGCACTCCTCGGGCTGCGGTCAGTAATCACGCGCCCTCTCCCAAACTGTGTTCGTCGCCTGAAGCTCAGGCCGCCGGTTCGTCGAAATGGCTGCCCGAGACGGTTCGTGACAATCCGCGGAATTCGGCGATCGCCACCCCGTCGTCCCGGCTCACCGTCACATCGTAAACCCCGGAACGACCGGCGAGTGTCACCTCGCGCGCCATCGCCGTCAGCCGGTCTCCTTCCCGTCCCGGCGCCAGAAACGCCACCGAGCAATGCTGCGCCACCGTCACGGTGTTGTGGCTGTTGCAAGCGAAAGCAAAGGCGCTGTCAGCCAGCGTGAAAATTGTCCCGCCATGGCACGAACCATGGCCATTGAGATGCTCCTTGCGCACCACCATCGACAGCGTCGCAATTCCCGGCCCCACCGATTCAATCTTCATGCCAAAAGCCTGGCTGGCGTGGTCGTCTTTCCACATCGCCATGGAAGAGCGCTCGGCCCGCTCCTGCTCGGAAATGGTGCTCATCGAGAGCCTCCGAATTCCGGATCGCGCTTTTCCAGAAACGCGCGAACCCCTTCGGCGTAATCGGCGGAAAATCCACATTCGCGCTGGTACTGGGCTTCAAGGTCGAGATGCGCATCGAGATGCTGACCGGCGGCGGCTTGCATCAATGTCTTCATCCGCCCCAGCCCGAAGGTCGGCCCGGCGGCAAGCTTTTCGGCCATCGCCCGCGCCTGCGTCATCAGTTCGCCATCCTCGATGGCTTGCCAGATCATGCCCCACTCGGCCGCCTTCTCCGCCGGCACCGGCTCGGCGGTCATGGCAATCGCCTTGGCGCGCGCCTCACCGACCAGCCGGGGCAACATCCAGGAACCGCCCGCATCGGGAATGAGGCCCACCCGGGAAAACGACTGGATGAACCGGGCGCTGCGCGCCGCCAGCACGATATCGCAGGCCAGAGCCACATTGGCACCCGCGCCGGCAGCCACGCCATTGACGGCGCAGACGATGGGCTTTTCAAGCGTGCGGATGCGGCGGATCAACGGGTTGTAAAACTGGATCAACGTGTCGCCGAGATTTGGCGGCCCTGCCATCTTTTCCGGATCCCGCGCGCTGAGATCCTGGCCGGCGCAAAAGCCGCGACCGGCACCGGTCAACAACACCGCACGACAGCGCTTATCGCTATGCGCCATGTCGAGGCAGTCGGCCAGCGCCACATGCATTTCGTCGTTGAAGGAGTTCAGTCTGTCCGGCCGGTTCAGCGTGATTTCCAGCACGCTGCCGTTCCAGGAATGTAAAACCGGTTCACTCATGGCAAGGGTCCTCCTGAAAATAAGGGTTGCATAGGCCGACCGGTTGGTCAATTAATAAATCCACCGATATCGACCGGTAATACTGATTGAAATTTTCGAGGAGCCGCCACCATGCCCACGCCTTCCGCCCCCCCCGAGACCGGCCCGGAAAAGCAGGTCGTGGATGTCCGCATCGAGAATGGCCACGCGCTGGTGACCATCGACAATCCGCCGGTCAATGCGCTTGCGGTCAGCGTGCGCAAGGGGTTGATGCAAGCGCTTGAGGCCGTCAACAAGGCCAGGTGCAAGACCGCGGCTATCGTCTGCGCCGGACGCACCTTCGTCGCCGGCGGCGACATCTCGGAATTTGCCGGACCACCGCCGCTGCCGCATCTGCCCGATGTGCTCGACGCCATTGAAGCCAGCGCCACGCCGTTCATTGCCGTCATGCATGGCACAGTGCTCGGCGGCGGGCTGGAACTGGCGCTCGCCTGTGCCTGGCGCATTGCTGACGGGAAAACCAAATTCGGTCTTCCCGAGGTCAATCTCGGCCTGATCCCCGGCGCCGGCGGCACCCAGCGACTGCCCCGCGTCATCGGGCTGGAACGCGCCGCGCGCATGGCCGCAAACGGCAAGCCGGTGAACGCCAGCACCTTTGAAGAGTTCGGCGGCCTCGATCTGGTCTTCAGTGGAGATCCGATGGCGGCGCTGGCCGGGTTCCGCGACGCCCTGCCCGCCCGTCCCGCCAACACCTCCACCCGCCCGGTCGAGGATGCGGATCTCACCGCGCTGAAGGCAGAAATCACCAAATCGGCAAAAGGTTCAAATTCGCCGATGATCGCGCTCGAAACCACAGCGCTCGCGGCCACCATGTCGTTTGAAGAAGGCAGCAAGATCGAGCGCCGGACCCATCTGGATCTGCGCGACAGCGCCCAGTCGCGAGCCCTGCGGCGGCTGTTTTTCGCCAGCCGCTCGGTCACAAGGCCAGCCCGCCTGAAAGCCATCGAGCCAGCTCCGATCCACCATGTCGCCATCGTCGGCGGCGGGCTGATGGGAGCAGGCATCGCAGCCGCCAGCCTCGCCTCCGGCCATCGCGTCACCATGCTCGAGCGTGACACCGAAAGTGCACAAGCCGGCAAGGCCCGCGTTGAAGCCATCATCGCCAAGGATCTGGCCTCGGGCCGCATCTCCAACGACAAGGCCGAGGCGCGTCGCGCAGCTTTCTCCGCCGGCGCCGATTACGCCGCAGCTGTTGACGCCGACATCGCCATCGAAGCCGTGTTTGAAGACCCCGAAGTCAAGCGCGCGGTGTTCAAGCAGCTCTCGGATGTCCTGTCCGAGACAGCGCTGATTGCCACCAACACCTCCTATCTTGATCCCAACATGATCAGCCAGGGCATGCCAGGACCGGGTCGTTTCCTCGGCCTGCATTTCTTCTCGCCCGCCAACATCATGAAGCTGGTTGAAGTCGTCGGCACCTCGGTCACCACCGATCAGACCATGGCCACCGCCTTTGCCTTCGCCCGCGGCTTGGGCAAGATCCCGGTCGAGACCGGCGTCTGCGACGGTTTCATCGGCAACCGCATCCTCTCGGCCTATCGCCGCCAGGCCGATTACTTGGTTGCCGATGGCGCCTCGCCCTATGATGTCGACAAGGCGATGCGAGGCCTCGGCATGCCGATGGGGCCATATGAGTTGCAGGACCTGACCGGGCTGCAGATCAGCTGGGCCAACCGCAAGCGCCAGCTCGCTGCAGGCACATGGCCCGGTCGCTACGTCGATATCGCCGACAAGCTCTGCGAGATCGGCCGTCAGGGCCGTGGCAGCCCGGCAACGAAGGGCTGGTACGATCACACAAGCGGTGCAGGCAAGCCCGACCCGGAAATCGAAGCCATGGTCGCAGCCTGGCGCAAAGAGCACGGCACCGCGCAGCAGACCTTCACCGCTGACGAGATCGTCATGCGCATCATGGCAGCCATCGTCAACGAAGCCAGTCTGATCCTCGAGGAAGGCATCGCCACCAGCGACACGGCTGTCGATATCGTCTGGACCGAGGGCTATGGCTTCCCCAAACATCTCGGCGGTCCGATGTTCTGGGCCGAAGAGACCGGCATGGACCGGATGCGCGAAGCCTTTGCCGCCATCGATGCGCAAAGCCCCGGCTCGTGGAAAGCAGCCGGCGTGTTCAAGGGCTGACGCCCGCGCCGAACCAACACGCATGACACTTGGCGGGCCGCCGTCATGAGGGAGAGAGACATGGGTTTGATCAATGTGCACAGCTATCTCGCCGGTCAGTGGCTGGCAGCCGACGACGGCGCGCGGAACATCGCCAGTGCTGTCACCGGCGAGCCGCTGGCAATCGCCGGACAGGCGCGCCTCGACACGCAATCCATGATCGATTTCGCCCGTACCAAGGGCGGACCGGCGCTTCGGGCGATGAGCTTTCACGACCGCGCCCGGATGCTCAAGGCGCTGGCGCTCGAACTTGGCAAGTTCAAGGACGAACTCTACGCGCTGTCCTATACCACCGGCGCCACCAAGCCTGACAGTATGATCGATATCGATGGCGGCATCGGCACCATGCTGGTCTATGCCTCAAAAGGCCGTCGCGAGATGCCCGACGGCCACATCTATGTCGATGGCGAGCTGGAAATGCTGTCGCGTAACGGCACTTTCGTCGGCCAGCACGTCGCCACCTCGCTCCACGGCGTCGCGGTCCACATCAACGCCTTCAATTTCCCGGTCTGGGGCATGCTGGAGAAGCTGGCCCCCACCCTGCTCGCCGGTATGCCGGCCATCGTCAAACCGGCCACAGCCACCTGCCACGTCACCGAGCAAGCCGTTCGCCGCATGATCGAATCGGGCCACCTGCCCGAAGGCGCGCTGCAGCTGGTCTCGGGCAGCTTGGGCGATCTGCTCGACAAGCTTGATTATCAGGACGTGGTCGGCTTCACCGGCTCGGCCAAAACTGCGCTGATGCTGCGCTCCAATCCAATTCTGCTGGAAAAATCGGTCCGTTTCGTCGCCGAACAGGACAGTCTCAACGCCTCCGTGCTCGGTCCCGACGTGACCGAAGGCAGCCCGGAATTCGACATTCTGGTCAAGGAAGCCGTGCGCGAGATCACCGCCAAGGCCGGCCAGAAATGTACCGCCATCCGCCGCATCATCGTGCCCGAAGCCCTGCTCGGCCCGGTCGGTGACGCCATCGCAGACAAGCTCGCCAAGATCCGCATCGGCGATCCGGCACTCGAGACCACCCGCATGGGTGCGCTGGCCTCCGCCGCGCAGAAAGCCGATGTACTCGACAAGGCCCGCCAGATCGCAGCCGAATGCCGGGTGCTGACCGGCGATCCGGACGCCTTCGAGGTCGATGGCGCAGAAAAGGCCAGGGGTGCTTTCGTCAAGCCGATGCTGTTTGCCTGCGATAATCCCGATGCTGCCGATGCGGTGCATTCGGTCGAAGCTTTTGGTCCGGTGGCAACGCTGATGTCCTACCGCGATCTGGCCCATGCCGGCGTCTTGATGAACCGCGGCAAGGGCAGCCTTGTCGCCTCGGTGATCACCCATGATCCCGCCGTGGCCCGGTCCCTGCTGATCGACGCCGGCGCCTCGCACGGCCGCATCTATGTCAACAATCGCGACAGTGCCAAAGAGGCCACCGGTCATGGCTCGCCCTTGCCGCACATGGTTCACGGCGGTCCCGGTCGCGCCGGCGGCGGCGAGGAACTCGGCGGCATCCGCGGCGTCATGCATTACATGCAGCGCACCGCCATCCAGGGCAGCCCCGACATCATCTCCGGCATCACCGGAACTTGGATCAAGGGCGCGGCCCGGCCAATATCCACCGCCCACCCCTTCACACGAACCTTCGACGACCTCGCCATCGGCGACACCATCGAAGCCGGACCCCGCACGGTGACGCTGGAAGACATCGAGACCTTCGCCCACTTCACCGGCGACACTTTTTACGCCCACATGGACGAGGAAGCAGCCAAGGCCAACCCGTTCTTCCCCGGCCGTGTCGCCCACGGCTATCTGCTGTTGTCCTTCGCAGCCGGCCTGTTCGTCTCCCCCGATCCCGGCCCGGTTCTGGCCAACACCGGCCTTGATGGGCTCAAATTCATGAAGCCGGTCTCGCCCGGCGACGCCATATCCGTGGCACTGACCGTCAAGCGCAAGACCCGCCGCACCGACGAGTACGGCGAAGTCCGCTGGCATGTCGCGATCATCAACCAGGATGGCGACGACGTGGCCGAATATGAGCTGCACACCATGAATCAGTATGGCTGAGAATGCCGGGAACAGCTTGCTTTTCCCGCCATTTCATCCGTTCGATCCATCTCTGCCATTCAGGCCACTTGCCCTGTTCTGCCTCTGGTCAATCATTCCGCCGCATCGAAAATCGCACTCGATTTCCGGATCGATGCTGCTAGGGTCGCAACGTCAGACTCAGGGGGGAGAGAACTGTGCTGCAGACACCGACACACCAACGAAGCCAGACCTCGACCGGCATTGTCATGATGTGCGTCGGTGTAGCCTGCCTCTGCGTCAATGATGCGCTGGCCAAGACGCTCACCACGCATTACTCGCCGTTCCAGATCCAGTTCCTGCGCAATCTCATCGCCCTGCCTTTTGCCATACTCATTGCCTGGAAGATGGGGGGCATCACAGCCCTGCGCTCACATCGGCCCATAGCCCATTTCGCCCGTGGCGGGCTTTGGGTCGGCGCAACTTTCCTGTTCTTCACTTCGATCACCTATATGGGGCTCGCCGAAGCAACCGCTCTCGTCTTTGTGGCACCTTTGTTCATCACCGCACTTTCGGCGATGATCTTCCGCGAACATGTCGGCTGGAAGCGCTGGCTGGCAGTCCTCGTCGGCTTCATCGGCGTCCTGATCGCCGTCCGTCCCGGCACATCCACCTTCCAGACAGTCTCGCTGCTGCCCATCGCCACCGCCTTCGTCTACGCGCTGTTGATGCTGTCTGCCCGCTGGGTCGACCCCCGCGAAAGCGTCTGGACGCTGCTTCTGTACATGACCGGCACCGGCGCAATCCTCAGCCTGTTCCTGGTGCCCGTCGTCTGGACCCCGGTCAGGCCAGAAGATCTCTACCTTTTTGCCGCGGTCGCCATTTTCGGCACCGCCGGCATGACCATGATGACCCAGGCCTTCCGGCTTGCGCCGGCAATCGTCGTAGCCCCGCTGGACTACACCGCCATCGTCTGGGCCACACTGCTCGGCTGGATCTTCTGGACAGAAATTCCCGATGCGCTGACCTTCGTCGGCGCCGCCGTGATCATCGCCAGCGGCGTCTTTATCATCTGGAGGGAACACCGGGCGGCGGCCTAGCGAACCGAGCGCGGAAACTGAGTGGAGCAGCCTCCCCATACAGCAAATGAATGCGTTTCAACGCCTAAGGCCGCCCCATCCCCACAGGCCGGCAACGACCTTGATTGTCGCCGCCAAAACCATCGCGCAGAGGATGCCCTTGGAAATGGTCTCCATTGTCCCCTCAATCAGCAGCGCATGGACAATGCTTCCCACAACAATGATCAGCGCTAGCGACATGTGCGCGTGACGCCACGCCCGTGGACGCAGTTTCAGGCGGCGGCGAAAAGCCGCGAGCAGAGCGGTAGCAAAGACCGCCCACATGGCAATGACACCCCAGGCGGAGAATGGAGTCGGTGATCTGAAAAAAAGGGCATCGACAACATCCGGCGGACTGGTGATCCAGAGACCCACCACATGGGCTGCCACCGCCACCACCAGAACGCCTCCGATCCAGCGATGCGCGCGCCTGCCCCGCACGCTCTCGAGGCCCGGCAGAAAGCCCGCTGCAAGCAGCGGCTGAACAAGCAAGACCGCCATCGCCAAAACGCCGGCGAATCCTGCCGCAATGTAGACTGGATCACGCCAGGCCAGCAGCGGGCTCATCACGGCAGCGCCAATAGGCAAGATGACGGCGACCGAGAGGAGCGACCAGATGACGGTATTGCGGGTCATGTAAGGCCCGTTTGGCCTCACTGGGCTCAGACCGCAGGCTGCAGAACAAAGTCCGCGCTGAGGCTGGTGTCGTTCGGGCTTGCCATCACCGGACGCAGGAAGACTGTTTCAAATTCATCGCTGTCATAGGCCAGATGACCATGGGCCTGGCCGAATGCAGGCACGATCTGAGGCATTTCGAGGCGAAACTCGCCGTTTGCATCGGTCAGCGTGGCGCCATGGCTGTGCGGGTCGCGCTCGTTTCCTTCGGTCGTATGCGCCCAGATCTGGATGCGTTGACCGGCAAGCGGCGCTCCATCGCCAGCGCGGCGCACGGTGCCTGTCATCCAGAAGCCACCGCCACCGATCCGCTCGACAATGGGCGCTCCGGCCAGGTAATTGTTGGCGCCGCCCCGCATCGTGGATGTGGCCGCAAGGCCGTTTGCCCGGGCCGGCAGAAGCAGGCCTGGCATCCCGGCGGTCACTATCGCGCCGGCGGCGGCGGTCAGGAGCATGCGGCGGGTTGGGGAATTGTCAGCCATATCGATGCCTCCTAGAGTTCATTTCGTTCGGCCACAAGTCAAATAGCCGCGTCGTTTGGCGGTATTTGAACACAGATTTGGGGCGAAGAAACGGGCGTTCAACCATGCTCACGACTTCGTGATGCTTTGCTTGCATCAGCAAACAGTATGCTATTCTGAGCCCTCCCAGGTCAAATAACAAGGCGCCACAAGAGCCTGTCAAAGCCACCCTGTCATCTACCCCACTTCCAACTGGTTCAAGAACGGAGATCCACTTCCATGACACGTCTAACCGCCAAAGACTTCGATCCAAAACTGCTTGAACTCTATGATTTTTACGCCCACGGGATGATCACGAAACGTCAGTTTCTCGATGGCGCGGCTAAATTCGCCGTCGCGGGAATAACCGCCACGACCATTCTTGGCATGATGTCTCCTGACTATGCACTGGCTGAACAGGTGTCGTTCAACGATCCTGACATAATGCCTGAATATATTACGTACCCGTCACCAAACGGGCACGGGGAAGTGCGCGGCTACATGGTGAAGCCCGCTGGCGTCGAAGGAAAACTGCCTGCGGTCGTTGTGGTTCATGAGAACCGCGGACTCAACCCCTATATCGAGGACGTGGCACGCCGCCTGGCAAAGGCCGGTTTCCTGGCACTCGCGCCTGACGGCCTGACATCTGTTGGCGGCTACCCGGGTAACGATACAGAAGGGCGTGAGCTGCAGCGCACTGTCGACAGCGAAAAGCTCATGAACGACTTCTTCGCAGCAGTTGAGTTTATGATGTCTCATGAGGGCTCAACCGGCAACGTTGGCATCACCGGCTTCTGCTACGGTGGCGGTGTGGCCAATGCAGCTGCGGTTGCATATCCGGAGCTCAAGGCAGCCGTTCCCTATTATGGCCGCCAGCCGGCTGCCGAAGATGTGCCGAAGATCGAAGCGTCCCTGCTGATTCACTATGGCGAGTTGGATGAACGGGTCAACGCTGGTTGGCCAGCTTATGAAGAGGCTCTGATTGCCAATGGAAAAGAGTATCAGGCGTTCATCTACGAAGGCGCAAACCATGGTTTTCACAATGACAGCACCCCACGCTACGACGAAGCCATGGCCAACCTGTCCTGGGATCGAACACTCGCACACTTCAAGACGCACCTAGGGTAAACAGCGAGCGTTTCAGTGGCCTCAGGAAAATTCTCCGCCCCACGACTTCGGGGCGGCGACGAACTCAAGCATTGGCTACGCCCATTCTACCCGCTTGACGCCAACCCAACTTGCTTTCGCCCGAGCCTATGAAAACACCCGAATGGGTGCTCACCCATAGCGCTCCGCCGTCAGCCCCTCAAACGAGATCTCGGGCTGCTTGCCCAGCACCAGATCAGCCACCGCGCGGCCCGAGCCGCAGGCCATGGTCCAGCCCAGTGTGCCGTGGCCGGTGTTGAGATAGAGATTGTCGTAGCGCGAGGCCCCGAGCACCGGCGTGCCGTCCGGCGTCATCGGCCGTAAGCCGGTCCAGCCCTCGGCCTTGGAGATGTCACCGCCCTTGGGAAACAGGTCACTGATGACGTGTTTGACCGTGTCGGTGGCGTGCGGCCCAAGGCGGTCGGAATAGCCGGCGATCTCGGCGGTGCCGGCGACGCGGATGCGGTCGCCCAGCCTTGTGATCGCCACCTTGTGGGTCTCGTCCATGATGGTCGATTGCGGCGCAAACGCATCCTCGGTCACCGGCAGCGTCACCGAATAGCCCTTGACCGGATAGACCGGCAGTTTCATGCCGATCGGGTTGAGCAGCCGCGGCCCGTAACTGCCCAGCGCGCAGACATAGGCGTCGCCTGTAATCCGTCCCGCGATTTCGGTGTCCACACCGGTAATTCTGCCGTTCTCCACGGCGATCGCCTTGATTGATTGGCCATACTGGAACTCAACGCCCATCTCGGCGCATTTCTCTGCCAGCGCCATGGTGAACATGCGGCAATCGCCGGTCCGGTCCGCCGTCAGCCGCAAGCCGCCGACGAACTTGTTGCGGACCTCTGCCAGCGCTGGCTCGGCGGCAATGCAGCCATCGCGATCCAGCACCTCGTAGGGCGAATCATACTCGGCCAGAATCTCCTGGTCGGCCTTCGAATCTTTGAGCTGCTTGGCGGTGCGGAACAGTTGCAGCGTGCCCTGCGCGCGGCCATCATAATCGATGCCGGTTTCCGCAATCAGATCAGGCATCACATCGCGCGAATAGTTCGAAATCCGCACCATCCGGCTCTTGTTGGTGCGGTAGCTCTCCTCGTTGCAGTTTTGTAGCATCTGCAGCCCCCACTTCCACATGGTCGGGCTGATCAGCGGCCAGATGAACAGCGGCCTGCGCTTCATGAACAGCCATTTGATCGCCTTGAGCGGCACCCCGGGCGCGGCCCAGGGCGAGGTCATGCCGTAGCTCAGTTCCCCGGCATTGGCATAGCTGGTTTCCAGCCCCGGCCCGGTCTGCCGGTCAAGCACCACCACGTCGGCTCCCCCCTTGGCCAGATAATAGGCGGTGGTGACGCCGATAACGCCGGCTCCCATTACGACAACTTTCATGACTGGCAATCCTTCCCGGCATTTCACGCATACTTTGAAGCAAATCAAACCCGATCCTAGGGTAAATAACCTGCGTTGCAAGCGATGCAGTCACGCTCTCAAACGTGGTGAATGCTCATGGCCTAAAGCTCCTTGAAGACCTGCTCGCAATAGTCGACAAATGACAGCGTCAGGGACCCTGGGAGCGTGATCTGCTTTGCGCACACCCTGCAATCCCTGGCCATTGTCTCGGGATCATTGTCAGACATCACCGGCGCAAGCCCGGCATCGGCGTTCGGACCTTGGCCGTCAGATTAACGCCGGTGCGACAGCACGTTGAGCAGCTTGCCAGTGGGGTCGCGAATGAAGAAGCGGCGCACGCCCCAGGGCTCGTCGGTGAGGTCGTGCACCACCTCGCAGCCCCGTGCTTTGGCGCGCGCATAGACGGCGTCGACATCATCGACTTCAATGGAAAGATCCGGCACCGGTGCACCGGAGCCGCCTTCGCTGAGAATGCTCATCTGCGTCATCGAGGTTTCACCCGAAGCCAACGTGACGATCCAGCCCAAATCCATGGCGGTTTCGAGATCAAACAACTCGACATAGAAGGCACCGACGTCAGCGACGGCGTCTGCAGCGATATTGGCGACGATACGGCGTACAGTCATATTTTCCTCCGTATTGGGCGAGCGGCAATGGCTGATCCATCACCGGTCTTACGTCGACGGAATCTCGGTCGCCCTGTAGCTCGCGTCCACCCCCTCGATCAGAAAAAGCAGCCCCTTGCGCATTTCTGCTCCGCAAGCGACGAACGCCCTGACAGGCAGGTAGAGTGTATCAGGCCTCGGACGCGTGGCGTTGCAGATGCAAAATCCTGTCAGAACGTGTAGACCGGCTGTTGATGCCCGTTCAGCCGCCTCGCTTCGCACTGCCCCAAAGGATCAAAGATGCCGTCGCAAGACCCAAAACTGACCAGTCCCTCCGCGCTGCGCAACCGCGGCCCGATAGCTGATCTGCTGCGCCACGTGCTTCCTGACAGCGGAACCGTGCTCGAAATTGCCAGCGGCTCCGGCGAGCATGTCATCCATTTCGCATCCCTGTTTCCGCACCTTGTCTGGCAGCCCTCCGATCCGTCGCCGCAAGCCCGCGCCTCGACCCTGCATTGGGTGCAGGCCGAAGCCGTCACCAACGTGGCTCCGCCGCTCGATATCGACGCGTCAAGCGAGACCTGGCCAATTGAATGGGCGAACGCGATGATCGCCATCAACATGGTCCACATCAGCCCCTGGCCGGCGACACAAGGGCTGCTCAAGGCCGCAGGCAAGCTGTTGCCCGCCGGAGGCATTCTGGTGCTTTACGGCCCCTACCGGCGCCGGGGCCGGCCGCTCGAGCCAAGCAATGTGGAATTTGATGCAAGCCTGCGCGCCCGAAACCCCGAATGGGGCATCCGCCTGCTTGAGGATGTGGCGCGCGCTGCAGAACCCGCAGGACTGGCCATGACCTCCGTCACCGAAATGCCCGCCAACAATCTCGGCGTGGTGTTTACGCGTCAGTGAAACATGCAAGCTTGGTCGCGGATCGTCGCACAACCGCGCTTCGTTTTGCAAAATTCACGCGCCGCGGAGCGGTGGAAGCGCAAGAACGTCGACCGGCGACATCCGCAGCACCTGTTCGGTGACGCTGCCGATGAACAGTTTCGCAATTCCGGTCTGGCCATGGGTCGAAATCACGATGAGATCGGCTTTTTCCGCGTCCGCTGCTTCCAGGATTTCGTGCTGGGCCGTTGTCGCCTCGAAACGGACCATTGGCGCAACGCCACCAAAGTTCGCCGTAGCTAGAAACTCTGAAAGTCTGCGTGACGCATCCCTGCTTTCGTCACTCCGGTAGGTCTCGCGCTCGCTTTTTGGCATGGTGTGGCTGAAAGCCAGCCGCAGCGCCGGCGCATCGTAGACATAAAGCAATGAGTTTCGCGCCTCACCGGAAATCCCGAGCGAGGGAAACCTTTGCAGCGCTTCGCGCGAACCGTCGGACAGATCGGTGGTTTGCATCACGTGACGATAATTTCCGGCCGGCGGCGCATTGACCATCAGCACCGGGCATCCCACCGCACGGATTGTCCGCTCTGCCGTGGTGCCGATGAACACATCCCTGAGCACCTGTCGGCGATGCGGCCCGATGACCAGAAGATCGGGTTTTCCATCTTCGACGGCTTGAACGATACCGGCGAAGGGCGAGGCCAGAATGGTCCGGGTTTCGCATTCCAGTTGATCGGCATCCCGCAGGGTTTCGCCCATCTGGCGCAGCAACGTCTCCGCTGCATCGCGCTCTGCCTCGACGATCCGCCGCTGCTGGTCGTCATCGACCACATGAACCAGGGTGATGCCGGCTCCAAGCTGCCTCGCGAGCAGGATCGCGCGCCTCAGCGCCCGGTCCGACCGTTCGGAAAAATCCGTGGCCATCATGATGTTTTTCATTGCATCCGGTCCCTGTCACCTGTCTCGATCTGGAAGCGCCAAGCGGGGAGTTCGCACCCAGCCCTGTCAGAATCAAGTATCTTTTACAATGTTGTGCCTTAGCAAGGCGGAATTGGTCAAAGGGCGTCCAAACGCCTCTGCGGCATCAGACCGCAAGGCAGATCGCGCTCGGCTTCCTGATCATGCAGGATCTTGTCGTGGTGTTGGCCATTGTGCTCGAACCGTTTCAGGATGCAGCCGACCGCGCCGTCGATATCCTGTGCGGCGGCAAGCAAGACGAACGCAGGGATTTCCCTTCAATCGAGACCGAGGAGAAACAGCCAAGTTGAACCTTTGCCTCCTGTAGCACGAGGCACGAGCCTTGCGTCGCTGCCCTCCCGGACATGTGCTTCGTGACCAGCCGGGCAATTGCGCCCGACACGTTCGCAAGGCTCCCCCTTTCCGCTCCGCCCAAATCCGGCTATTGCCTCGTCCCCATGCACGCACCCGATCCGATCACTGAGACCATCACCGCACGCCTTGCCGCACTGCATGCCGGCCAGCGCCTGTCGGCCTGGTCGCTGATCGTCAGCTTTCTGGGTGATGCCATAGGCCCGCGCGGTGGTGTGGTTTCAGCTGGCGCCTTGCAGACGCTGATGCAGCGGCTGGGTGTCGGACATGGCGCGGTGCGCACCGCGCTCTCGCGGCTGGCTGCCGATGGGTGGATCGAGCGCGACCGGGAGGGCCGCAACAGTTTCTACCGGCTCTCTGGCGATGTTGTCGAAACCGTGCTCTCCGCCGAACGCCGGATCTATGCCCAAAGCTCGCTGTTGCCGGCGGGCGCGCCGCGATCGCTGGTGATCGCCCCCGCGCCGTTGCCCGATGCCACCCTGGATCTGATTGAGGCCGCGGGCGCATTGCAGCTCTCACCGCAGGTGTTTGTCTGCTTTGCCGCAGTATCCGGCCTTCCCGCCGCGCTCTACCTGCCTGGCGCGACAGTGGCGCAAACAACGGCGCTCACCCCGGGCGCGGCGATGCTCAACGCCATGGAGCACGCCCGGCAGGCCGCCGAGATGGCCCGGTTGCACGCTGCCTATCTGCCTGTCGCCGCAACGCTCAAAGCCGGCCCAGCGCCCCCGCCGGAAGACGCCATGGCGCTCAGATGCCTGATGATCCATGAATGGCGGCGGCTGGCGCTCAGGGTGCTCGCCATCCCCGCCGATCTGGTCCAGCCGACAGACCCCGAACCTGAAACCCGCGCGCTGATCGCAGCGATCTACGCCCGCCTACTTCCGGCCTCGGAAAACTGGCTCGACGCCAATGCATCCACGCCTTCACGACCCTTGCCGCCGCCCGATGCGCGGCTGGCAAGGCGATTTGGCGGCGGCTGACCACCAAACGGGTCGCGGCCGGACATGTTACAGAATACCATTGACATTCTTTAAGCTTGTAACATATGCTGTCCTTCATAGCGGAGGATCTCGATATGTACAGCCAGGGCCTGATCGGCGCGGATTCAAGCACAACGGAATCGGAAGAGTTTCTGGCCGCATTCCAGGCGCGAATTGACCGCGAGGAAAAAATCGAACCCAACGATCCGATGCCCGAAGGCTATCGCCGCACGCTGGTGCGCCAGATCGGCCAGCACGCGCATTCCGAAATCGTCGGCATGCTGCCCGAGGGCAACTGGATCACCCGCGCGCCCTCGCTTCGCCGCAAGATAGCGCTCCTGGCCAAGGTCCAGGATGAGGGCGGTCACGGCCTCTATCTCTATTCCGCCGCCGAGACGCTGGGCGTCTCCCGCGAGCAGATGACCGGCGAGCTGTTGTCGGGCAAGGCCAAGTACTCTTCCATCTTCAACTACCCGACCTTGACCTGGGCCGATATCGGCGCAATCGGCTGGCTGGTCGATGGTGCCGCGATCATGAACCAGATCCCGCTGTGCCGCTGCTCCTACGGCCCCTATGCCCGCGCCATGATCCGCGTCTGCAAGGAAGAAAGCTTCCACCAGCGCCAGGGTTACGAGATCATGATGGCGCTGGCCCGAGGCTCGGAAGATCAGAAGGAATTGGCGCAGGACGCCTTAAACCGCTGGTGGTGGCCGTCGCTGATGATGTTTGGACCGCCTGACACCGACAGCACCAATTCCGACCAGTCGATGAAATGGAAGATCAAGCGCTTTTCCAATGACGAGCTCAGGCAGAAATTCATCACCGCCACCGTGCCGCAGGCCGAATTCATCGGCCTCACCGTCCCCGATCCCGATCTCAGGTGGAACGAGGAGACAAAACTCTACGACCATGGCGAGATCGACTGGGCCGAGTTCAAGGCGGTTGTCTCCGGCAACGGCCAGATGAACCGCGACCGCATCCGCGACCGCAACAAGGCCCATGACGACGGCGCCTGGGTGCGTGAAGCAGCGCTTGCCCACGCCGCCAAGCGGGCTGACCGCAAGCACATCCCCCAGGAGGCAGCACAATGAGCAAGACCGAAGAATTGACCCCGCTGTGGGAAGTCTTCATCCGCCCGCGCAACGGCCTGCATCATCGCCATGTCGGCTCGCTGCATGCGGCTGATTCCGCGCTTGCGCTGCAGGCAGCCCGTGATGTCTACACCCGCCGTGGCGAAGGCAACTCGATCTGGGTGGTCCGCTCGGCTGAAATCTCGGCCTCCGATCCGTCCTTTGCGGAAGCCAATTTCGAGCCCGCCGACGACAAGATCTACCGGCATCCCTCCTTCTACGAGATCCCCGATGAAGTGGGGCACATGTGATGAACGCACCCGTTGCAAGCGCCGGGGAAACCGCACTCCGCGCCATCGTCGAAATCGCCGATGACTGTCTGATCCTCGGCCACCGGCTGTCGGAATGGTGCGGCCATGCGCCAACGCTGGAGGAAGATCTGGCGCTGGCCAATATGGGGCTCGACCTGCTCGGCCAGGCCCGTGCGCTCTACGCCCATGCCGGCAACCTCGAAGGCAAGGGCAGAAGCGAGGACGACTTCGCCTTCCTGCGCCGCGAACGCGACTATCGCAATTGCCTGCTGGTCGAACGCAGGAATGGCGATTTCGCCGTCACCATGGCCCGCCAGCTTTATTTCGCCGCCTTCATGGAACCGTTCTGGCGCGCCATTGCCACGACTTCGAGCGACGAGATCCTGCGCGGCATCGCCGCCAAGGCCGAAAAGGAAATGGCCTATCACCTGCGCCATTCCGGCGAATGGGTGATCCGGCTGGGCGACGGCACCGCGGAAAGCGCGATGCGCATGCAGGCCGCAATCGACGAGTTGCACCGCTACACCGGCGAAATGTTCATGGCCTCGCCGGCGCGCGCCGACGCCATCGCAGCCAAGCTGCTGCCCGACCCCGAAAGCCTGCGTGCCGGGTGGGACCAGACCATCGCCACCGTGTTCGCTGCGGCCAAGTTGGAGCTGCCGGAAGTCCGCGTCCCGCAAAAGGGTGGCCGCGACGGCCTGCATGGTGAGGACATGGGCCATCTGCTGGCCGAACTGCAGTTCATGCAGCGCGCCTATCCCGGCCAGACCTGGTGAGCGGAATGTCCGCCTCATCCGAGACGCCGACCGTGACCGAGGGCCAAGGCAGCCAGGGGCAACGCAACGACGTTGCAGATTTCCAGCTCGCCCGCGCGCTCGAAGTGGCAAGCACTGTCCCCGATCCGGAAGTGCCTTGCGTCACCGTTGCCGATCTCGGCATCCTGCGCTCGGTCAGCCGCGATGAGACCGGCCAGATCGTCGTCAAACTGACGCCGACCTATTCCGGCTGCCCGGCAGTGATTGCCATTGAGATGGCGGTGGAAACAGCACTTCTAACCGCCGGAATTGACTCCAGAATCGAACGCGTCATCACGCCGGCCTGGACCACCGACTGGATTTCCGATGAAGGCCGCGAGAAACTGCGCGCCTATGGCATTGCCCCGCCGGCGGGCGCATCCGGCGGCAGGCGGGCCTTCTTTGCCGAGGACACCGTCGCCTGCCCGCGCTGCGGCTCGACTCACACCACAAAAGTCTCCGAATTCGGCTCCACCGCCTGCAAGGCGCATTACCGCTGCGACACCTGCGCCGAGCCTTTCGACTATTTCAAGTGCATCTGAGGGAACCTTCATCATGGCCGCACCGCGCTTTCACGAACTCGAAATTGCCGCCGTCCGCAACGAGACGCCGGATGCGGTCGCCATCACCTTTGCCATTCCCGGTGATCTCGACGAGACCTTCGCCTTCGTGCCGGGCCAGTATCTGACGCTGCGCGCCGACATCGGTGGCGAAGACATGCGCCGCTCCTATTCGATCTGTTCGCCGCTTGAGCAGACCGGCCGCCGCACCGTCGGCGTCAAGCACATCGAAAACGGCCGCTTCTCGGGCTTTGCCCAGAGCCTCAAGCCCGGCGACCGGATTCAGGTGATGCCGCCGCAGGGCCGGTTCACGGCACCGATCGGCGGCGACCATGATTATCTGCTGCTCGCCGCAGGCTCGGGCATCACGCCGTGCCTGTCGATCGCCAGATCGGTGCTGGCCGGCGAACCCGGCTCCAGCGTCACCCTGCTTTACGCCAACCGCAATTCCGCAAGCGTCATGTTCCGCGATGATCTCAATGATCTCAAGGACCGCTACACCACCCGCTTCACGCTGCTGCATGTCATGGACGAGGAAATCCAGGACGTCGAGATCATGAACGGGCGTCTCGATGCCGCCAAGCTCGAAACGCTGGCAAGCCATGGCCTGATCGACCCGAAATCAGCCGACGCCATCTATATCTGCGGCCCCGAACCGATGATCCGCTCGGCCTCAACCGCCATGCTGGGGCTCGGCGTTGACCGGGACCGGCTGAAATTCGAGCTGTTCACCCCGGCTCCCGGCGCAGCCCCCGCGCCCGAGCCGAAGCCTGCCAGTGGCGCCAAACACGGCGCCGCAGTCGAAATCATCCTCGACGGCGCCCGCCGCATGATCACCGTCGACGCCGAGGCCGACACGGTGCTCACCGCCGCCATGCGCGCCGGCCTCGACCTGCCCTATTCCTGCGCCGGCGGCATGTGCTGCACCTGCCGCTGCAAAATCGTCGAGGGCACCGCCACCATGGACGAAAATTTCTCGCTCGAACCCTGGGAAATCGCCGCCGGCTTCACGCTGGCCTGCCAGTCCCGCCCGACGACGGAAAAACTGGTGCTGGATTTTGATGCGCAGTAACCAGGTCGGGGACAGTTTCGTTTCGGGCAATCGATCGACCACCTAAATGCAGGCGCTCCGATGACCGAAAGCAAACCGTCCCCTGCATTTAGACAGCCGCACACGCGGCCCGCGCGACATGTGCCGCCGGGGTGTGAGCAGAAGCAGGATCCGGAGGGCCGCACGCGGGCAGTGCCTCAGGTAAGCAAGCAATAGGGTGGCGCTACGCGCGCGCGGCCCGGAACTCGCCGGATGGCGTCCCCATCCGGCAGGCGGCGGCCTCGCGAAGCACGCGGAGGTTGGCTTCTTCACCTGCCCCTCTTCGGGGCCCTCCGCCCGGGTTGCCCCGGCCGCGGTCTGGACAAACCACGGGAGATGCTTTGGACGCGTGTTCCGGCACGGACCCTGCTTGCCTTGCGCAAACATGTCCGCCACAGGCCCGGAACCGGGGCTGCCGCCCTGCCCGCGTACCGCAGGCAGGAAACCTGGACCCCGGCCCGGTGGCTGGCTGGCGCGGCACTCCCGAAAGGAAAGCGCGCCGCCAGCGGAACCGCACTGGCCATCGCCTCGCCCCGCGGGCCACGCTGACGTTTGCGTGGCCGCATCGGGGGGCATTCCCTCCCGCCTGGCTCGTGTAGCGCGCCAAATCATATGGCGCTGTGCGCAATATCGAATGGCATCTCATGGTCGTGTATGGTTGCCTGCTCAAAATAGGGGAGGCAGCGATGCTGGAACAGCTCAACTACATGCGCGTTCAATTCCAGATGATCCGCACTGCGGCACTTCAAATCAATCAGCCCATGCTGGCCTATCTGGCGGAAATGGGAATAGCTGAGCGCACGGATCAGATGAACCGTATGCGCGGCAAACCAGGAATATAGCATCTGGATCCTTGACTCCGTCATATGAAGGAGACCGGACACGAGGACGAGCCGATAGAAGGCTTGGGCGGGTCACTCCCGAGGGTCTTGCCGAACTGCCATCGAACGCGCGTCGGCGTCCGCCTCCCCCTCGGTCCCCGCTGTAGCTGGTGTAGCCGGTCGCGCGGTTTTACACTATATGTCACCCGGTTTTGCCACACGAAGTGTTGAAGCTTTCTTGTTCAACGACAAAGCTGCAGGGTGGCTATTCGCGATCTGGAGCGCTAGGCAGCGACGCCGGTGTATTCACCTAGCAGAAGACAGTCGCTGAAAAACATTCGTTCTATTCCTACGGTTTTGCGCCCGGCTGAGTACTGGAGCGGGTAGCTGATGGCCCGGAAGCTGGCATACAAAGCGGAAATTTCCGGCTGATCATCATATGACACAATCCAGCGTCCGAGCCGTTGGTCCTTGAGCTTTTCAGCGATGCGTTTGTGGTCTTCATGATGATAGTGGTTCAGATAGAGCTTTTGCGCTTTCCGATAATACGGTGGGTCAAGGTACAAGAATGCCTCTTCATCACAGAGGACCTCGTCGATGAAGGTGTCCGCATCCTTCTCGGTGATTTCCACACAATCCTTGAACTGAGAAAGATGGTGTATCTGTGCGGACAAGCGTTCCCTATTAAAGCGCGCATCCATGAGCCATTGTCCAGTCTGTTCGTAGCCACCGATGGGACCGGCGCCATCCACTATCCCAGATCGATTGGTCCGATTTAGAAAAAACAATGCGAAACCATTTAGTAGATCGTTACCGGTCGCTGGGTTTTTCCGCACTTCTTGTTGCCGATGCCATTCGCTGATGCTGATCGGTGTGGATCCGATTAACTCGATCAGTTCATTGGGCGTATGGAACACTGATCGCCAAAATGCCGCTATCCCAACGTCCAAATCGTTTAGCTTTACCGAGCCCACAATACTGTTGGCAAGCAGCGAGAACGCTAATCCAGCTCCCCCAGCAAATGGCTCGCAGTAGGTGCACCCCGCCAATGAGTTCTCACGAATCAACTGTGACACCAGCGGATACAGACGCGCCTTCCCACCCGGATAACGAAGCGGTGATGGAGACTTCATCGATTAACCTTCACAAACTCATCAATTGCATCTCTCACACGCATTAGCTTGAGCGGATCGACCTTTGTCCCACCATGCAGGACGAGATTAAGCCAATTGATATGACCACTGTCCTTAAAATCTTTAAGGATCCGTTGCTGTTTCTTGGGCAACTGCCGCCAGCTCAGCACGAGATTGAATGCTGGCTCAAGGGTGTTGTCTTTCCCTTGGGGGTTTAGGTTCTCCCGATTGACTATCTCAATGCAAAGGTACTCGATGATGCACCTGAGCAACCCGGCGCCGGCTGTGGGGTAATTCTGGCAATTTAGCCTCTTGGCTTCACTCATCATTTGTCGCCAGGCCGCCGAAGTGCCGATGGGTGAGTATTCAAACAAGCGGAAGGGTTTCGGTCTTGAAGAGGGTTCCTGATGGTCATCGCCCGGTTCCTCCGAGGGATTCTCCTCACCTTTGCCCGACCCTTTTCCCGTTTCGGGTTGATTGTCAGTGTCACTGCGATCTTCCTGCTCGCTTCCTGCCGCTTCCTCGTCCTTTTTCTCAGGTGCAACATAGTCCGCGAAAATCTCTGGATACTTGGATGTGGCAGTAATTGAATTGTGCTTTTCGATCAGCTGTTTGCGGATTAGGTGTCTCAGCTTATCCGCTGCGTCACTCGCAATGAGCTTCACGGTACAAGAGAGCATATCGAATTCGACACCAACCCGCTTCCGGTGATCAATTGTGTCGAAAAACCGTACTGGAGGGTTAAATGTTAGCTCGGGCGCTTTGAGTAGCTCCAGCTCCTCCTTCGACCATTCCAAGCCCAACACCTTTTGATATAGGTCATATTGAATGAGATAGCTTCGAATATCTGCCGGTTTCGAACTGTATATCGATGCAAGCTCCTCGATCGATTTTCCGCCACTCCAAAGCCGATGGATTTCCTGCCTTGTGGCCAAATAGGACCAAGGCGATTTGGCCCCTCGGCCAAAGTGGGCTTCCGCCTGCAGTCTTCTCAGTTGATCTCGATTATCTGCGATGGCGCATCTGACTTTTTTGCACTGGTTGACGATCTCTTCGCTAACTTTTGGGACTAGCCCGGCAAACCGAGGGGGTGCCTTAAGGCTTCCACTTAACAGGCGATACGCGGTCATTCTCGTGTTGCCTTCAATGACAATGTATCGATCTCCATTGTGCATCACGTAGGGGAGCTCTGCTGCTTGGTTCACCCCTCCTGAAGCGATATTCTCGATCAGGTCCTTGAGCCCCTCAAACTGAAAGAGATATGAAACGATGTCTTGTTCGCTCTTTGGAGGCTCGCCAACGATCCGGGGATTTTCATAGTCCAGATCGATCGTGTCCGTATCTAGTTCTTCGATGCTGAAGTCGTACAAACCCACGCTCCCCAACCCAATTTTCCGATTGCGGTACTAAAGCCCTTCAAGGGAATTGATTCAATCCATACGATCAGCATTTCTTTGACTTCGGCCATGTTGGTATCGTGATGTGGCGCTGCTTACCAACAGCATGTCTCCGAACCGGTCCCGATCACAGCGCTGATGCCGCCCGTCCGCGTGAACAATTTGGTCTTGTGGATGGTAAACGCACCCTTAATTCCGACCATACAAATAGCCACCACTCTAAGATTTGCGGGGCTGACGAAACCACAGTTATGGATGCCAAATTTGGCGATCATGTGCAGACACCGACACGGATAATTCTGATTTCGAATCACCCCGAAATAATGACCTCCTTCACCTTCTTCCCCGCACCACCAGCGATCGAATAGGTACAATCAACACTCTCGATCTCGAAACCTTTGAAGATCGCGCGCACCTCTGGAACATCGTTCAAAGACAGTTTGAAGCACCCTCGAATACCCTTCAACACCGTCGCCATGTCGCTGAAATCCGACCGTGAGAACTGGCCGGCGCCATAGTCGTCTTCGTTCCCGTAGTAAGGCGGGTCGAGATAGAACAGCATGCCCGGCCGGTCCCAGCGCTTGAGGAAGGCGCGCCAGTCGAGCTGCTCGATAACGACGCCCGCCATGCGCTCGTGGATGTCCTCCAGCACCGGCCCGAGGCGGGTCACGTTGAACCGGCCGCCACCGGCCTTGTCGACGCCAAAGCTCCGGCCGCTGACCTTGCCGCCGAAAGTCAGCCGCTGGAGATAGAGGAAGCGGGCCGCGCGTTCCAGATCGGTGAGCGTCGCCGAATCCGAGGCCACCAGGCGCTGGAACTCGCGCCTGGACGTGATCTGGAACTTGAGCGTTTCCATGAACTGCGGGTAGTGCCGCTGCAGGATCCGGAAGAGATTGGCGACCTCACCATTGAAGTCGTTGATTACCTCTGTCCGGGGTTTGATCGTCCGGCGCAGGAACACACCGCCCATGCCCACAAAAGCCTCCGCATAGCCGGTGTGGGGCGTGGCGTTGATGCGATTGATGATTGCCTTGGCGAGGATGCGCTTGCCGCCGATATAGGCCGCTGGCGGAGAGATGGGCTTAACAGGATGGGACATCGTCTGGGCTCCTTGATCGACGCTCCTGGCGTTCGGTCGCGGGCTCGGATGGCCTCAGATGATTGATGGTGCCGCATCGGCGGCACTTGATCTCGATATCGTTGGATATGGCGTCGTGTCCAGCCCTAAACAGCAGAGCCGAACATTTGCCGCATCGTATGTCTCTCATTTCGTATCCCGACAGAATCAGTCACCGTGGCCGTGCTTGCGAAAGCGAGCCGGGTGAGATGTTGTCGTGTGCTGCATCTGACGGGTCGGGACGCCAATCTAGGCCCGTCGCTTGGAGCGTGTGAGCGCTCCGGCCGCCCGGGTGCTCTCTTGCACCTCGGGCGAAATTCACAATGTCAAAGAACCGGGCTCGCGCCCCAACCAAGCAGACTTCACCGGCTGGCCTTGGCTCAAAGCCTGGTCGAGCAGCTCCTCAGCCTCAAAAAGATCTAGGATCAGCGTGACGATCCTAGATCCGGTCCCATCCTGGCATCAGCACCTCCTAAGCCGCCCGGTCGCCGGCCTGGATTTCCCGGGCCTTGGTCAGCACGGCGGCGACGTCGATTTCCAGGGCGCCGGCGATTGCCACTACGTCCGGATCGGTGATGTCGATCGTGGTCGCGCCCGCCCAGAGTTCGGCCTTGACAGGACCGGCCGCTGTCACGGCTGCATCAACATCGCCGAGCTTGTCGAATGCCGCCAGCGCCGCCCGGAAATACGCCTTGTGGATCGAGGTGACAGGCGCCGGTACAGCTTCCGCGTAGGACTGCAAAGCCATGGACCTGTAGCTGGACACAACAGCCGGCGTCCATGCCTCAGCCACTGCGTCCTTCACCTCTTGCGGTTCGGCCGAAACATCGGTTGGGACCCAAGAGCCGCCGATCACTGCGCCGGGTGCAATGACCCTCCGGTGCGGCTTTGCGGTTTCGCTGGCAGTGGTGCGCACATTGACGTTTCCGAAATCGTCGATCTCGGTGATAATTGGCATGAACGTGCCGGTCATTTGCGTCTCCCTAAATTTGATAAAGGATGTTGAGCATAAGTCCCGAGTTATCGTTGAAGTGCGCATTGGTCACACTCGCGATGGTGCTCCCGGCACCAAAATGCCTAAGCAAGATGGACGGTTGACCAACCTGACTGCTCCATGCCGGTATTGACGACAATGAGGCCATATTCGTATGAAGACCAAGTCCGCCGCTTGTATAGCCGCGTGTGGAGAGCGAGCTTGCAAACGGAAGACCAGCAATGCCTGCTGTTCCTGTTGAGCTTCCCTTTGAGGTAAGCAGAAGATACCCGCTCAAGGCCACAAGTCTGCCAATCTTGGTGTAATAGCCGCCGTTTGCACCATAGGTGATACCTGTGCTCGCCCCACCGAACTGCAATTCCATGGTCCATTCGCCCTCCTCATAATCATCAAGCACATTGGCTCCAGCCGAGGGGTTCTGGGTAGCCGGGAATGCAATCTGCCCACCGGCCAGCGTATGCACGCCTGTCGTGGTGAGGCCGGCAAACGTCGGGCTTGAGGCGCTACCGAGCTCCAGGGCAGTGCGCGCCGCGGCCTTGTCCGCCGCCGATAAAAAACTTCGCGCCCAGGCCTTGAAATCGATCAGTCCCCACGTCGCCGCGCCGGTCATGTAGGCGAGTTTGTCGGCGGCAGGGGACGCCACGTTGGAAAGACCAGTCAGAATGCCATTGCCGAGTTGCGCCAGAAGCGTGTTGGTCTGAACCAATACCCGGGTGTTCACAGGAGTGAACCTGATGGAATAGTTGTTGCCGGACAAGGTGGCCCCGGGCCACGCACGCGCAAGCGTGATCGATGTATCGGACGCCACGCTGGCAATTTCGATAGTCAGGCCGTTGGCTTCGAAGATGTCGCCGGCCTGAACGCCGTTGGTTGACCATGCAGTGCCGGACCCGGTCAGAGCGGTTGCGCCGTTTGCAATTGAGACTGTGCCGGTGGAATAGGATGTGGCCATGATTTTCTACCTCGTGTGAAAGAGCCCGGTGAATGCGTAGGCTGTTTGGCGGCGGCAGGAAGGGAGCCGGGTCACGGATCGGATCATCGCTTGCCCCACATGAATTTGACGGTTCCCGAGACCGTCTTGGCCGGACTGTTGGTTGGCGAGCCGGACGCCAGATATTCGATCGCATAAGTCACGTTGCCGGCAGGCGCATCGTCGATTTCGAAAGCACTGCCACTGGCAGCGACACTTCCACCGCCGCTGCCCCCGATTGTCCCGAATATCGATCCGATCGTGACATTGCCGGTCACCCGCCGAAACCGCGTCTGAAGCGAAGTCGATCCGGTACCCGATGCCCGGGCGCCAGACTGTGTCAGCGACCAATGGAGAAGCACAAAGCTCTCTGACGGGTTATCTATCGTCACAGTTGCGACAGTGGTCCAGGAGGCCGAGTTCGCGTTCGTGATCTCCCCGGTCAGCAAATATCTCGCCGTGATCGATCCCAGGCTGATGTTGCTTTCATTGACTTCCAGATAACCGATCTTCGCACTGGTAATGGCGGCGTTGGCTATCTGCGCGGTGCCAATCGCCACACCCTCGATGTCACCCCATCCCACCTTGAGGTTCTGGGTTTTCAGCACGCCTCCCTCGAACACCAGCGGGTAGCTGTTGTTTGCCCCGTCAGTGACCACGAAGCGATCGGACAGCACCGCGAATTCAGATACCAGTTCACCCTCGACCATCCTCAGATCGAGGTAAAAGCCGGCGGTCTTGTAGGCGGCGCCGACTGTCTGGCGCAGCATGACGGCGAACCGTGACGTGACCCCTGCGGGTGCGGCCACCGCCTCGAACTTCACCAGACCCGAAGCGGTAGCGTCATCGGCCTTTGCCTCTACCGACGATACCTGCGAGGCAAGAGAGGTGACTTCGCCGTCCAGTGTGGAAACAGCCGTGTTCGTTGTCGCAAGCGCCGTGGCGTCGGCTTTTGTGCCGATCTCCACTTCCTGCAGGTCTATCGCTTCGACGGCGGCAGTCAGGCCGGTTTCCGTGTCAGCAACCCGCGCTTCAACCGAGCTCACGTAAGACGCGTCTGCCTTACCGGGAAGGGTCGCCTCAAGCACGTCAACCCGGCCGGCAACAGCGGTCGTCGCGGCCTCATTCTGGTCGGTCCGGGTGTAGGTCTCCTGTCGCACAGCGGCCAATGCAGAGTTGGTTTGCTGGTTGGCGAGATAAGCACCAGTGCCAAGCTCTACCGTCTCCAGCGCATCGGCGAGCAAAGACGATTCAAGCGAACGTATCCCGGTCGCCTGTGCGGACAGACCTTCGAGGTTGCCGATGTTAATTTCAGTCGCCAGCTCGTCGAGAGCAGACGTGTCCGCCTTGCCTGCGACGGTACCCGTAAGCGCGGTCAGATCCGACGAAAGTGTGCTGACCCCGTCTTCAGTGGCCTCGACCCGGATATCGAGAGCCGAGACCGCGTCGGCGGTGGCGGTGATGTTCCCCTCCGCCGCCGCAAGCGAGCCCGACAGCGTGATTATATCCGACTGCATGGAGCTGTCGGCGGCAACCCGAGCCGTGCGCTCGCTGTAGATCAATCCCGAAGCCAGGTCGCCAAGCACAAGCCCGGCAGGATCGGTCACGCCGGTCAGATTGACAGCCAAAGCCTCGCGAGCCGACGCTTCGGAATTGATCGCGTTGGACAGCGCGGTGTTGATCGTGTTGACGCTTGCCACGGACGCGCCCGGCGACGGACGGCCCACAGCAACCCAGTCGATCTCGAAATAATCCGTCCCGTCCTGTTCACTCGACAGATCGATGCGGATCTGGCCCAGCTCGCCGGTGATGTCGAGATCGACCGCGACAACACTGATGCCGCTGTCGAAGGCGGGCTCGGCAATGGTGATGCGCCTGGCGGCATCCCAGGTGCTGTCGCCGGTCAGCTTCCACCAGAGATAGCCTTCCCATGTCGGCGCACCGGTCTTGCGAATGCGCAGCCGCACATGGCCGTAGGTGTCGAGATCAATCGCCAGACCGGACGGCGAGATCACATAGGGATCGGTGGCGTGGTTCGCAGGCCGCAACCAGCCACCGCCCGATACCCATGTCGGGGTGCCGTTTCCGGTCCAGCCCTGAATCGCGCTGTCAAAGTTCCAGATCGTGGCGAAATCGAACTGCTCACCGACGCCGGCGCTGACCGATGCAATCGCCTCGCTCAGGCTCTCATACTGGCTGGTGATCGAGGCATTGATCTGCGAGATCATCCCGCCTGCCTGGGTCCAGTCCGAGCCGGTGTATGCGCCGCGCATCTGCGTCGCCAGCGTGGTGGTCTGCAGTGCGATTGCCGCATCCGAGTCGGCATAGGCCAGATTGATGCTGTCAATCGTGGCGTTTGTGTCGGCGATCTGGGCCGCAAGGTTGGTCTGCACCGCGACCAGCGCGCTGTCCGGCCCGGTGGCGACCGTGATCGCCTGCTCATAGGCCGCCGTCACATCGCCAATTGTTGAAGTCAGGCTTTGGCGGATTTCCTGCCGGTCAAGCTCGGCATTGGACCCCAGTTCGACGATTTCATTTGCAAGCTCCAGCAGACCGTCACGGCTGCGCCGGATATCGCCCGCATGCACGCGAGCGAGTTCCACCCTGCTTGCTGCCTCGCCGGCTACGGCGTTGGCGCGGTCGGTCACTTCCTGCGCCAGATCCTCGGCCATCTGGGTCGCCGTGGCGACAACATCCCCAACATCTGTTTCGATCTGCTCGAAACGACCGACAACATCCGATCCCAGTTCCGCCAAAACGACCTGCAGAGACGCCGTGGCGGTCGATGTGGTCACCCATGAGGTGTAGGACTTAAGGCGGTCCGGAACCGTGGTGATGGTCGCGCGCGCGTCATAGGTCGTGGCGCTCATCACTTCCGAAGATACGATCAGCGACCTGCTCGCCGGGTCATTCGACACTGCATAAAACACCGGTTCCGTCGTGCCGTTCTTGCGGTACTCGATCCGGATCGCCGTGATGGTCGGGTCCTGGGGATCGTCCCAGGTGAATTGCAGTGCGGGCACCTGCGCGCCATCCACACCCTCGATCAGGCCCGCGACCGCACCGAAGCCAGCTACCGTCGAGATCAGCGACGGGTTGACCGGCGTCAACGGCGGGACGATCACCGGGCCGGCGGTAATTCCCGCTTCGTCGTAGACATCGTCGCCCGTCTCCGCCAGCTCCAGAGTGAACTGGAACTTTGCATCAAAGCCCCACTTGTTAACGAGCCAATCGATGCCTTCATAGGTCACCCAGTCGCCGGGCTGCAGGCGCGTACCCACCTTGCGCGACACCGGCAGCGAACGCTGCTTTGCCTTGCGGTTCTGGCGGTAACGGATGTTAAGGAGATATTGCGCAATATCAGGGTCGGTGACTTGCAGGAAATCGTTGCCCGCAGGCCGCTTGCGCCCGTCGGCCACGATGTCGGCATTGACGCTGACCGTGGTGAGGCTCTCCGGGTTCCAATGCGCCTCGATCGAGGTGAACTGACCCGACAGAATGTTGATACTGTCGAACCCGGAGCGGCGGTTTTTCGCACTACGCGGCGCATCGGCGCGAATGTCGGCGGCGGTGATCTCCAGCACAGGCACCTGCGGCGCGCCAGCCAGGACGCCATCCAGGCCGGCGCGGTTGACCGCATAGCCAGCCATCGCGTCCTCCATCATCTGGAGAACCGCAAGGTGATCGTCCTCGGCCGAGACAAAAAGATTGCAGTGATAGGTCGGGATTGTCCGTCCGCCGACGGTGCGTTCGGCATCGCAGACATTGGCAGCCACCATGTGCATCGCCACATCGATCTGGTTGATCGACTTGCCGACACCGACCAGCACATCGCCCGAGAGAACGCCACGCAATCCAAGCTGGAAATTAAGCCGGTGAATAGCCGGGTTCTGAGTATGCTCCCATGTGTCCGGGTCATCAATCAGGTGTAGACCAGACCCGCCTGACACAGTGCTGTCCTTGCGTGGATCATACCAAAGGTTCCCGCGCAGGACGAATTCAAACTCCGGCCTGCCTTTGTCAAACAAGCTTGCGGACCAAGTGCGCTCAACCACGACATAAGCGTGACCGGCAACCGTGCTTGTGGTTTTCCATGGGTTGCCAAGCGCGGACGTTGCCGCGACCAATTCGCTATCTGCAAGCTGGCCGGGGCTTCCATCATAAAACCGGATGTTGATCGACGCGCCGAAGCCGTCAACTGTAAAGCGGGCGGTTTCGTTGCCGACCGTAGCAACACTGATCAGGTCGTGCTTTTCACCATAGAAATAGATGTAGGGCTCAAGCCCATCGCATCGGCCATTGGCCAGCACGAACACTTCGGCGTTCTGCGCATTGCCGCCACCGTACTTGGCATAATAGAGCCGGTGCCCCTTGGTCTTGCCTGTGCCGAACAGCACCTGCACCGGGACATCGCCGCCAAGCTGCACCTGCCCCTGGACAGCGGTGCTGAGCGTCTTCTTAGGCCGGTTGATGTAGGACAGCGCCAGACGTGCGCCGAGCATCAGCCCGCCGGAGATCACCGACCCGACGATCGATGCCGCCAGGGTGCCGGCGCCGAACAGCGCTGCCCCGATCGCAGTTCCTATGGCTGTGAAAATCGCCATCGCCTAAACCCTGAACGCGCTTTTGGCGAGGTGAAGCGGCCATGAGCGCGGCCCGTCTTCGGTGATCGACATCCATGCCTGGCCACCGTGAACGGCGACGTGCTCCGCGCCGTCGATATCGACAACCGCCAGATCGCCGATTCGCGCACGGCCCCATGGGATTATCGGCAGCAATTCGGCATAGAGCGTCACGATCGTCTCATGGCCGCGCTTGCGCAGCGCACGGTGTGCGCCTGTTAGCGTCCTGTAGGACCCGGCAAACGACTTGATGTGAGACGTTCCCTGCAGTCCATCGATCACCTTGAGGCCAAGGAAGAAGCAGTCATTGACGCCATAGGCGTAAGCCTCGGCCCGCGCGGTTCTGATGATGCCGGAGACGAGTGCTGACCTGTTCATCGCTGCCCCCATTCCTCAGGCCATTGCGGCGATGTGGCCACATACTCTAACGCTGTGTCGGTCGCGGAATTGTGCCGCGCCTGGTCCTCGGCCGATCGTTTGATATAGGTCTGGTCCCGGTAGCGCCGGGCGAGCGTCTCAAGCTCGATATCGAGCGTGACGGTGGCCAGAGCGTTCTCATCGAGCTCCCCGACCTGAAACTCGACATCGTTGATCTCGTAGAAGTGCGTGACCAGCACGCCCAGCACTTCGTCGGTTTTCGGATCTCCACAGAGATAGGAAACGGTGACCGGCGCGTTGATGTACTCGTAGTTCTCGATCGCCGCGATCGCGTCTTCGGGGTTGTCCGTGGGCACATCGGAGAACGAGATCGTCACGCTGGAGATTTCGTTGCCAAGTGCGGCGACCAGGCCGTCCGAATTCAGGAACCGGTTTGGCAGGTATTCGAGCCCGCCCCAGGTGAATGGCCGCCCGCCGACATGATATCCCACCACCTTGTCCGGCGTCTCGCCCTTGCCCTTGAGGTCGAACCTGATCAGCGGAATGACCCTGATCTCGCCGCTGTCGACCTGGGCGGCGACCGCGGTTTCGAGTGCGGTTGCCATCAGAATATCTCCTTTGCAGAGAAGCTTGCCCGCCTGGCGGATATCGCCTTGGGCGCGCTGAAGCCCGGCATGAGCTTCATCAGGCAGCTCGGCCGTTCGAAATTGACGATCGAGTTGGCGGGCGTGAACACGCTCGTGGCGAGCGGAAACAGGATCGACAGCGTGATCTGGCCGCCGCCGTCTGCCGTCGCCGCTTCCATCACCCGGTGCAGTGATCGAACAGTTCCGGATTTGCGGATTTCAACCAGGCAGCTCCTGTTGACGGCGAACCCGGCCGGCAGACCGGACACGACGATCGTGCGGCTGTCTGTCACTGCATCGAGCGTGGCAGTCCCGTCAAACGCACCTCCGGTTGCCCTGGTCCCCGACAGCGGTGTCGCGCCATAGGCGGCCGGTCGCGGGCGATAGACACAATGGCATTCAAACACCGTCTTGCCGAGCGAGGCTTCCTGGAGGAACGCATCGGCGATATCGAGCTCCGAACGCGTAAGCTTGCCGGTGCGCGCAGTCGTGAGCGACCAGTAAGCCGTCCCGAAATCCGCCGTTTCGGTGGTGCGATCCTGCATTGAGGAGATCTGCTGCGTGTTGACCGGCACAAGATCGAACTCTTCATAAGGCAGGTCGGGAAACGGAAGAACGGTAATCGCCATCAAGCAAGCGTCCCGGCGCGGTTGTTCTTGTGGTATGTCACCCTGAATTCGCTCCTGGCGCGGGCGACGGCGTTTTCCGTGCCGGCCTCGATGGCAGCCTCGATTTCCTTTGGCGTGACAACGCCTGAGAAGTTGTTCTCCTGAGTGAAGTGCATCACACCGGCACCCCCGCCTGACCGCCCGGCGGTCCAGCCGCCGGGCGCGCCGCCTGTCCAGCCGCCATCGTCAAACCCGCGGCCGCTTTTGGCTGCCTGGTGCATCCGGTCAAGCCGGCTCACTCCAATCGTGCGCACCGCTGGCGAAGAGAAGACGAATTCGTCACGGTGAACGAGGCCCGCGACCTGCAGGCGTCCGCCCGCGCCGGTATAGCCGCTGCCGGTGTCACCGCCATCGTCATAGAGCCCCGCACCGCCAAACGCGGCCAGGCCGAACTGGCCTCCCGTAGGGACGGCAGGTCCACCCCCGAACAACCCGCCGAAGATCGATGACAGGATGCCGCCAAAGCCACCACCAGAGCTGTCGCCTCCACCCAGGCTGGAGAGCGCGTCCGAAAGGTCGGTCTGGATCTTGTCGATCAGCCGGTCGAGCACCCGCATGCCGATATCGCCGAGTTCCTGAAGTTCGATCTTGCCGTCGCTGGCGGCCTCGCGCAGGCCACCGATCACGTCTCCCCACATCGCCTTGCGGTCGGCCAACACTTCGCCCTGGCGTTCGGTCTCGGCCGTCACGTCGGCCAGCGTCGTTCCCAGCTCCTTGAGATTTTCGATCTGCTCGGGCGTCAGCGCGATATCGGCGGAGCGGGCCTGGTTGAGCAGGATCTGCTGTTGCCTCAACCGGTCGGCGGCGAGTTCCGTCATGCCGTAGGCTTCGGCCTCCAGGCGCTGGGCAGCGATCGCGGCCTCTGCATTGGCGATGATGTCGTCATAGCGCTCGCCCGCGCGCTCGGCCTCTGTCTTGCGCGGTGCGCGGGTGCGCCGTGCCAGCCGTTCCTGTTCGATCTGATATTGTGACTTGGTGGCGTTGGCCCGCTCTTCCTGCAGTTCTGCCTCGTTGAGGAATTTTCCACCGCCGGAATAAACCGGCCCGACACGGCCAAGGACGCCGAGTTCTTTTTCTGTAAGTTCCGCCACGGCGCGACTGTTGGCGAGACGCCCGCCTTGATCCGCCGCCTCGCTGAGCGCGTCGCGGTAGCGGCGGATGGCGGCGCTGGCATCGTCGGCTCCAGCCACAAATTCATTGCCCAGAAGCGTGGCCAATGCCCGGTTGACTCGCTCACTAGCCTCGGCCGTCGCCCGACCTTCCTTCTGCGCATCACGAAGATCCTGCGCAGCCTGGTCGGCCTCGTTGAAGGCGTCGCGGATGGCGCTGACCTCGGCGCTCGACTCGCCAGCCCGGTACATATCGCTGATCAACTCGCCGATCGAGGTTCTCAACTCGCCGATCTCGGCGCGCGCCTGGGCGTACCGGGCGTCGATGGTCGCCTGGGTCGCTTTATTCAGTTCATCTTTACTGAGCGCGCGTTCGCGTTCGTCGGCATAGGCGCGGATTTCGGGGACTGCATTTCCCCATTCATCGGCCACGCGCCTGATCAGGTCGAGCTCATCGTCCAGCGCATCGGCGGCCGCATCGGCCTCGTCGGTCGCACTGGTGAAATAGGAGATCGCCGCCGAACCCGCCAGTACGAAGCCGGTGGTGAGCAACCCGAGCGGCGAGAAAAGTGCGGCGACTTGGCCTTTCAGCGCTCCCATTACCCCGGTCAGCTGACCGCCATGCATGGTCACCTGCGGCAGCTGCTGGGCCAGCAGCATGAACGGGTTCTGACCCGACGCCATCATCGTGCCGATGTCCTGGATCTGATAGCCCAGATTTGCCGTCTGCATCCGCGCCATGCCTGCCTGGTTGGCAAATTGCGCGCTCGCCTGGCCGGCAGATGCGTAGCGGGCATTGAGCAGCTCAAGCGCCGCGCCATGTTCGCCGACCGTGATCGCGCCCATGCGCTGTGCCCGGGAAAGCTCATCGAGCTCGCGTTCATAGGCCTTGGATGCGGCGAAGACGGGATTGAATTTTGCCCTGAGTTGATCGAGCGATGCCCCATAGGCATTGATATCGGCGGCTCTCCGGGCGTAGTCGCTGCCGCTGGTGTCCGGCCGGATCCCGGCGAAGGAAGCTACGGCGGCAGCGAGGTCGCGCTCGGCCGCCGCCTGTCCGCGCGCGGCGTCGCCGGCCCGCTTGGCCGACACCGCAGCGCCGTCGTTGGCGACGTCCAGCCGATCCAGCGCGCCTTGCGTGTCCCGCGCGCTCGTACCGACCGCCTCCAGCTCGCTGCGCGTCTCGCCGACGGCTGCGGCAACGCCCGAGGCGTTGGCGGTGATCATCAGCGAGACGTTGAGCGGAGCCGCCATCAGTCGCGCTCCTCCTGGAAGATGTCGAGGGCCGCCCGTTCCATCACCAGCATGTCCTCGAATTCACGGTCACCCAGGCCGCGCCGGCGCAACAAAATATCGACCGCGTTCCATTCGAGCCCAAGACGCATGACAAAGCCGAAACCGGCCGCAACACGCCACTGGTTTTCGCAGGCGAGAAACGCCGTGAAGCTTGACCAGTTGATGTCCCAGACTTCGAATGCATCGATGTTTCGTCCCTCTGGCTCTTGCGGCCCCACTTGCACTTGCGGCAATGTCACGCCGAGTTCGGCGAATTCGGCGCGCTGGCTGTCCTCGATCACCGCCGGCCGCGTCTCATCTTCCCGGCCGCTGCAGGCCAAAGCCCAGGCACGCGCGGCCTCGCTTAGTTTCCCAGGCGGGCCTTCTCGTCGACCAGCGACGCGCCCCATGCGCGATAGACCGCCAGCCGGTACCAGGAGATCCGCAACAGTTCCTCGAATGCTTCTGCCGAGAACGGGATCGGCTTGCCGTTTTCGTCGACCACGTTCTCGTCCCAATCGCGCGACACCCGCTTGAGGTCCGCATAGGTGTTATCGGAGGAGGCTCTCATCAGCTCCGCGACCTTGTCGGCCTCGTCGCGCGGCAGGCTGTCGAACTGCATCTTGAATTCCATCTCCAGATATTCGCCCGCCCTGGACGGGTCCGGGTCTGGGATGGAAACCTTGACCGGCCACCAGTAGCGATGCGTGGAGGTGAGAACGAACTTCATGAATGTCTCCTGTCTGGTTTCCCGTCTGCCTGAAGAGGGCTTCAACCGGGCCTTGAACGTGATTTGAGACGGGCTTCAGGGCGCCCCGTATTTTCACCGTGAGACGTCATTTCACCGTGATGATGAGATCGTCGTCCCCGGAGCCGGGTTTGAGCATCATCGGCAGCGTGTTGTGCAGGATCCCCTGGCTGGTCGATTCCGAATAACGGCCGATCTGCACCACAGCGCTGTCGATCTCGACGATGTTGCCGGCGGCAGTGCCATGCGCCAGCGCCAGCGCACCGTCGGTGTGGCCGAGCGCGATCGCCTGCCAGTTCTTGGTCGCAAGCAGCGTGGCTTCCATCACAGCCGAGCCGGTAGCCAGCCGATCGGTGATCTGGATGCTCTCGTGGTTGATGACCAGCCTTGGCTCCACCTGGTTGCCGAGATCGAATGAAACGCTTTCGGTGGCGCCGGCATAGCCGTGCAGGCTGAATGTGGTATTGGCCTTGGAAACCGGCACCGGCGTGGCGAAGCCGGTATAAGTCGTCGCGGGCAGCGCCTGGTCGGACACCGTGCCCAGAAGTCCGGTGATGCGGAAACGGAAGCGCGGGATCTTCCTGGAGGTGAAGTCCATCGTCACATTGCCACGGCAGCCCAGCATGATGTGGCGGACGCCATCGAGCAGATAATAGAGAGTGGCGGCCTCGAAATCCTCGGAGATCGGCTCATAGACGACATCGGTGGACACCGTCACTGTTTCGGCGAACCCGCAGGCACGAAGCAGCGCTCCATATCCAGGCACGTCGCCTGCGGCGCCCGCACCGGCGATCTCCACGCCGAACTCGATCATCTGATGAATGCCGGTCAGGATCACACCCTGGTGCCCCATATAGGGCCGGATCAGCTCACGGCTCTCCTCCTGGCCTTCGAGCGGCGTGAAGCTGACATCAAGTATCTGCATGGCGTTGGCAACGCCCGTGGGCGTGGCATCGGTTCCGTAGGTGGTCTCGATCTTCGCGAGCAGCGCCAGTTTCTTGACGTAGCGGGCCATGGTCAGCTCCTTTTGCGGGCGGGCTTGCCCGCAGTTTCTTTCGCGTCAGACGCGGTTTCGGTGGATGTGGTGACGTCGCCTTTGTCATCCTGCACCGGCGGCTTGCCACGGCTCACAGTGGTCTCTTCGACCCGGCGCGGTTCCTCGTCGCGCGAGGCGCGCACATAGCGGCCGCCACGGCGACCCTGATAGGGTTTGTCGGTCATGATTGCTCCTCGATGTAGTCGGTTGCGGCAAAGACGAGTTCGAACCAGGCCGTGCCCGACCGGAACCGCAGCATCTGGCCCGCCATATATTCGAGCGGGTCGCCGCGAGATGCTTCGGGCACGAATCCGACCAGCGCGCCGCGCACGGCCAGCTTCAGCGCCTCGATGTCGCCGGCCGCCGCTGATCCGGTGGAGTCGGACAGGTTGCTGGTCACGATGACGACGGCGAGATCGATTTCACAGCGCTGCAGCACGCGACCGGTGGCGCGGCTATTCTCTTCGGCCGCATCGCCCTTGACAAAGACATAGGCCGCGGGCAACGCCGGCGGGACGCTGTCAATCGATGCAAACTCAACCGCGCCCTCGATGAGCGCGAACGGCAAGGGATCGATCAGGTTCAACCGCGTGATGACATCATTGACCAAGCTCATTTGAGATCCGCCTCGTCGCGCAACGCGTCGGCCGCAACTGCCTCGATCTCGGCCCGGTCGGCTTCATCAAGATAGAGATAGGGCCGCGCCGGAACCGTAACCGTATGCGCGCCCACCTTCACGGTCCTGGCGAAGTTGGAGTTTTGCCGCCTGCGGAAGCGCGGATCGAACCGGTCGGACTTGGCTTTGTAGTTCTGGAAAATCTCCTGGTCGCGCGCGGGCATCTGGATGGTTCCGCCTTCCTGCTGGAGCGCGGCATAGACAAGGTTCGACCCGACCAGGGCATAATCGTCGCCCGAATCCTGGATGAGAGAACTGTAGAGCCGCCCGCTCACGCGCAGCATGTTGTCATAGCCGCGCCGGCGCTTGCCGATCCGCTTGTTGGCCGTACGCAGCGACAGCCGAGGCCAGGGTCCGTCGGGGCCGCTCTCGCGCTCGAAATGACGCCGTGTCGCCTGAAGCAGGCTGGCAGACACCTGGGCCATGATCGCGGCCGGGTTCTCGGAAGCGCGTTGAACGCTCTCAAGCGTCCGGTTGGCTTCCGTGCCGTCGATCCTGATCTGGATGCCCTCAGTCATCGTCACATGTCCTTCAGGCTGTTGCGGGTGAAGACGCGGTCGGCGGGCTTGGCGCGGATCGATCCGCCGCCGGCAGCGGCTGGCGCCACGCCCGCGGCGTCGATCTGCACCAGACCGCGCGAGACGTCCTTGAGCCAGGAAGCCGCTTCCGTGTAGGCGCGGTGCACCGGCCCGTCCTTGTCGGCCGACTTGCCGTGCAGGTAGTAGCGCGCGATGTCGGCCGAGATCCTGGTCAGCACCGGCGGCGTCACGCCGAGCGGCAGCTCATAGACCTTGCCCAGATAACCATCGACCAGGGCTTCGGCGTCTGCGATTGCGCCGTTGACGACCGTGTCGTCGATCGTGGTGGCGGGCTTGTTGTCGCGGTCGGTAAGCTGGATCAGCTCACGCTCTGAAAACCGGTCGATCAGCTGCTGTTTGGTGACGTAGGTCACGCCAGCCTCACTGTCAGTACAGGTTCGCCAAGCATCCGTTCGATATCGTCAAAATCGAACTGGTCAAATGCGTGAGTTGTTTCAGAGCGCGGATGGGCAATACCACTGCGGCGGAAGCCTTCCCGTTTCGAACTGATCACCAGTGCTTCCGGCAGTGCGGCATTCTTGTCGGCCCATTCGCGAAGGGCCGCAACAACGAGCGGGCAGAACTCCACGAGCTTACCGTCCGGGCCAAGCTGCTCTGCCCATCCCTGAAACTCTCCGGCGGAGGCCTTTGGGGGAGTGGCCGTATTGCCACTCCCCTGGTTGCTCTCGGGGGGAGTTATGGGTTGAATTGTTGGCCGGTCTCCCGCCCGGCTGTCCGCTGGGAGGCTCGCTCCATCTTGCAATTGAACCTCAGGGTCTTGGTCGGAGCTCAGCGGCTTCCCCTCTGTATTAGTTTTATCCTGGGCCGCAGGCACGTTCGCGAGCCCGGCCGCACACGTTATCCATGCCACGGCCTCAATGTCGTTCTTGGCAATCGATACGAGCGGCTCATCCGTGTGGTTTGCGAGCGACAGATCAACAAAACTGGTGATGCCGGCGGCGATCAGCTTCTTGGCAGTCGCCGCGCCGATTCCCTTGATGCGTGTGAGATCGTCCATGTGAGGCTCCTTGGGGTCTTGCAAAAAGGGTCAATTCTGACCCCTTTCGAAAGACCCGCCGGCGGACATTGCCGCCGACGAATGTGTTTCTCCCGCCGTCAGGCCAGCCAGGGGCAGACCAGCAGCTCGGCGGTGCCTTTCCATTCGTTGGTTTCTCCGCCCGAGGCGTATTCCGAGTTGAGGATCTTGCGGGCCGCACTCTCAAGCGAAGGTGGAACAACCAGAAGGTTCGGCATCAGCCCCAACGGACGACCGTGATCGCCCTTCATCCCCGAGATTGCCGCGCGGGCAGCGGCATAGGCTGCGGCGTTCAGCGTTTGTTTCGAGCCATAGGCCTGCTGCCAGAAGCCGTAGCCGCCATTGCCGCGGGCATCGGCGCCATACTGGAATTCCTTGTTGTTGAAGACGGTGTCATCGGTCAGCCGGTCCTTGGCGACAAATTCGAAGTCGCGGCGCTTCTGCAGAATGATCGGCTTGAGCGTCTTGTTGGTGCAGAGCAGGAACCAAGGCGTTCCGGAACCTCCGCCGGTGTTGGACACTGACTGAACCGCGCCGTCGGCATCGAGCACCGGGTGATCGGTATCAAAGAAGTTCTGACCGTCGTAACAGGTGTTCGAGAAGCCGGCCTTCAGCAGTTCAAAGACCAGAAGGTCCCATTTCGCGCCGGTCGACTCGCCCATTTCAGAGAACATGGGCGAATAGATCCCCAGATTGTCGGTTTCGATATCGTCGCGGTCGACACCGATGGTCAGTTCCCAGGGCTTTTCGGTGATCGAATAGTCGTGCTGCTCAAGCGAATGAACAACGCGAGGGCCGATCCATTCGCGCACACTCGGGAACTTGCCGAGCCAGCCATACTTCTGGGTCTTGAGTGATGCTGGCACAATGGTTGCAACCTGGGTGTGCATGGTCGATGCCATGGCGAGGCCGCTCTGGAAGGTGGTCTTGAACCCGACCCGGAGGCCGTTAAGGTTTTCTGCATTTACGAGCATTGAAACTGTCCTTTAGCGTGGTCAGGCCGGAAGCGTGGGCAGGCCGGCTATTTGGTGAGGCCGATCAGGGCGCGATGCCGGCGAGATAGGCCCGCGCGGCAACCTCATCGAAGCGAACCCAGACGCCGAGACTGTCGACGCCTTCGACAAAGCCCGCAAGCGAGCGCGTGCCGGTGCCGTCGGTTTTGGCAACCGTCTGGTCATCGACGACAAAACAGGGCTTGCCGATTTCAGTGATGCCGATCAGGTCGGTAGACGAAGAGTTGGCGAAACGGAAAATACCTGGGCGGAAACGGACATCGAGATCCCCGGCGCTTCCTCCCGAATTATCCACCCGCTCCTCGGCGCGGCCGCAGCCAACCGAACCGGTGGCCGTAGCCCCCTTGGTGACGTAGCCGGCTGCATTGCGCATCACGAGCGCACCGGCATAGATCAGAGCGGCGGCGGCACCGGCGCTGCGGAGATCGCCTTGAATGAGGGCGGTGTTGCGGTCGGAAGTCAGAGCAGTCATGACATGTTCCTCAAAATTTGTCCTGTCGGAGCGCCTTCAGGCGGGAGTGGAAATCAGGAAGCGGCTTCGCTCTCGGCCTTCAGCGTTTCCGCATAGACCTTCGGCTCGATACCCAGCGCCTTTGCGGCGCTTGCCTGGGAGGCGGTGAGAGTGGCGGCCTGTTCGCCAGGCTTCGCTGCCGGTTTGAGCTGACGATCAGTCAGTTCGGGTGCCGCGCCGATGAATTCGTCAAACTTCGTCTTGTCGGCCTTGAACATCGCAACGCCCCAGTCGCGCAGTGCCGGAACCAGCTTGCCGCTCTTCATGGCCTTGTCGACGGCTGCCTCGGCGGCATCGCCCGACACTTCTTCGCGGAAGGCCTTCAGCTCAGCCTGCAAAGCACTGACCTGGTCGATGGGCACGAACTTCGTCGGATCCGGCTCGCCCTTTACCTTCAGTGCGGTCAGTGCGGCCACCGCGTCCTCGATCTTGGCGTCGCCGCCCACGCCCGATGCCTCGACCAGGCGTTTGCGGTCGGCGACGGCAGCGAGCGCCGCGGCTTCGACTTCGTCCGGCTTGGCGTCTTTGGCGGCGCCTGCGGCCGCACCGATAGCTGTGAGCGCGGAGATCAGTGCATTCAGAGCAGCGAGAACGGCGTCCTCGGAAGTGCCCTTGGCGAGGCCGAGGGCGGCAAGAATCTTGTCCATGTCATCGTTCCTGTTTTGGGGAGAGGTTTTCGCGGCGCTGAACGCCTCGATGTGATATGCGGGCACGTTGGTCAGTGACACGCCGAGCACCATGCGCACATTGCCCTTGGCGTCATGCGGGATCACCGGGGAAAGGTAGCGGTACTCTTTCGCGCCGATCGACGCCGAGGCCGCAGCCGTCCATTCGATGTCGGCCCAGATCCCGTCGTCGCGAACTTCGAGCCCCTTGACCCATCCGGCCGCTTTCGCTGTCTTGCCGCTGCCTGGTTCCATCACCGCCAGCGCCTGGTGATCGTAATCGACCACCATGTCGGTCTCGCTGTGATAGGTGCGGCTCTGGGCGACGATCGCCTCCATCGCCGCACGGTCGCCGACGATGTAGGGGCCGCGGCCGTCACGGGCAGAAAATGAGCCTGCCGGCAGGATGCGCTGCCAGCCGCCAGCGCCGGCGGCGAACTCGCTCGACAGCACCGCGACCGGGCCATTGGGCTGCGCGTCAAGGGACGCCAGCTGGAGGGAAGATGAAGTGTTCATGGGCCGGACTATGGCCGGTTCGGCATCGCCGGTTCATGCCCGCAAGGACGGGCATGATATCGCGCTCGGAAAGAATGGGGGTCATGACAGTCGAGCGCCGACCGCGAAATCGTTTTTGAAGCCCCTTCAAAGGCCGTGGAGCGCCGTTCGCCCTCTGGACGGTATACGCGGGCGTCAGAGCGCGCAACAGGCATGTGTGCGCCTTTGTGCCGAAGCTTCCGAGAAGGTGGGACAGGGTCAGGGTCCGCCGGCGTCGATCTTGGCCTGGGCCGCCTCCATGACGGCGTGCCACCCGGCTTTGCCGGGATTGTAATCCCAGCCCGGATCGATGCCGTCGGGCACCTCCGTGACTTCGCCCGTGCGTTTGTTGACGAAGGGACGGAAGTCAAGCGGTGGCGGTGTGAACATCAGCCGTTCGCCTTCGCGCTGGAGCCGGGCGACGTCCCGGTCGGACAGGCTCTGCAGCGTACAGCGGCAATTCCAGCCGCAAGGCGTCGCCCAGTGGTCCCAGTAGGGGTCGTCGACCGGGAGTACCAGATTGTGCCTGGCGCGGTGGGTCGGTCGCGTTACTTCATCCAGGATCGCCACATAACGCAGCCAGGGCCGTGTGGTCTTGTGGCGCTCGAAATTGGCCCAATGGCCGCTGGCGTACGACACCCGCATGTTGGCGTCGAAGATGGTCCGGAGCCGGCGCGCCGAGCCGAGCTGGGCCGCACCGATCTCGCCGGTCTCGGGATCGAGCATCATCCGCCGGCCCCACCAGCCCTTCGCCTGCAGCAGCGGCGTCAGCTCGGCCGCGAAGTCGCGAAAAGTACGGCCTTCCGAGAGCGCCTTTTCCAGCGCGGCGAAAATGTCACTGAGAATATCGTATCCGGCCGACTTGGCGACCGTGAACATCGCCGCGTGGTCGCGCTGCCACCGGTCGAGCCAGGAAAAGGACGGATCAAGCGCGCCGCCGCGGGCCTGAAGCGCCCGGATGGCGTCGAGCGGCGGGACCGGTTCGAACTTGATCATTATGTCAACCTTTCCGCCATCGCCGGCTGAGCGTCACCCCGCCAGAGAGGCGAGGCGACAAGTCTTCCCGGTGTCAGACCGGGGTGAAATCGAGATAGAACGTGTCGCCGATGTTGAACTTGCCGAGCAGGCTTGGGTTGGCAATGGTTAGCGACAGTGATCCCGACGGCGAGTAGCGCGCGAACTGCTGATCCTCGTCGCTACCATCGGCGGGATATGCTCCATCCTTGGCGGGAAAGTTGAACGTCAGCTCCTCCTGGGTTGACTGACCTTCCTCCGGATATGGCTTGATGCCGGTTACGCGTACTTTCGCTCTCATTCTGGTCATGCACGTTCTCCTTCAGGTTAGATCCTCGTCGGCTTCGCCCGCCAGCCGAACCGCAAACGCCATGCGAGCGAGCTGATCGCCGAGCGCCTCGCTTGAGAGGCCTTCAAGCCGGGCTTGAAACAGGCTTTTAACCTCTTCAAGCGTGGTGGCCGCGGCGATCTCGTCGGCCAGCCCCGCCACGATCGGCCCGACCAGCGGTTCCCATTCCTGCGCCATCTCGTCGGAGGCCGCGTCGATGGCGTCGGCTGGAGGTGCACGCCTGGCTGTGAGGCCAGCCGGGGATCCGGCAGTCTGCTCGTTCTCTTCGCCCGGGAATTCCCCCCCTGGCTCGGGCTTCCCGTCGGGGGCTGGTTTTTTCGCGGCGGGTGCCGCCAGTAGCTCTTCGTCGGTATCCGGATCCGGCAATCCGATCTTGTCGCGCATTGTGGCCATGCCAACCCTGAGCCCGTAGGGCATGAGCTTGACCACGTTGTCGACCAGCCCGTCGATGTCCTCCTCGTCCGGACGCCCGATCTTGATCTTCGGATATTTCTTCTGCGGTCCGTAATTCAGCGACACCAGCGGTCGCACCAGGTCCCGGTTGAGCGTGGCGCCGAGCGACTTGGCGTCGGCCTTCTCGATGTCGTCGCGTACACCGTCATGAACCTTGCCGACCGCGTAGGAGCCCTTCTGGGCATCCGTGGTCGATGTCTGGCCCAGCACAAGCTTGGACACCTGCCGGTCGAGCCAGTCGGCGCGCTTTTCGTAAAGCTCGTGGCTCCCGGAGATATTGGCCTCGACGAATTCCACCGCCATCGACGCCGGCACGATCGCCGCATAATCCGCGCCGATATTGGCCACTGCCTGGAGCAGCACGTCCTTGTCTTCTTCCGTCGCGCCGGCACCATACTTGCCGAGCCGCAGCGGCTGGCCGTAGGCTTCGCAGAAGATCGCCCAGTCCTTCATGGTGAACGACTTGAACAGGAACGCCCAGCTGGCCCCGCGCGCCAGGCCGCCGCGGATCGGCAGGCCGGACTTGGCCTTGAAGGAATGGAAAATCCATCCATACGGCTTGAGCGGCTCCGGGCCGGAGTCGCCGCGCAGCATCGGCGTCTCGCCATCGGCCCGGTCGAATTCGAACCAGCGAGGGTCGTTCCAGCAGAGCCGCTTAGGCGTCCATTGCCGCTCCGAGGTGTCCCAGATGATTTCGGTACAGGAGAAGCCCTTGCCAGTGGCATCGAGGATGTCGCGCAGTTCGACCTCGAATTCATCACGCTCGACAACCTCGCGCACCAGGTCGGCGTGGCTGATGCTGGTTGCGTCGTCACCGGCCGCCTCGACAGTGATTTCCAACCCCGCCACCTGCAGCTTGCGGGTTTGCAGCACAGAGCCGTAGTGCAGGTCGCGCTCTTCCATGTCCTCGGCCAGCGCCAGATAATCCTCGGGAGATGACAGGATCGAATTCGACAAGATCTGCGCCAGCCGGCCGGGCGTCAGTCCAGCCGCCGGGTGAACAGCGTCGCGCTGGCGCACGCCGCGCACGCTTGGGCCGCCCTGTTGATCCTTGAGCGCCGTCGTGTTCACCTTGCGGCCATAGGCATCATACCAGGTCATAGCCATCAGAATATTCCTCTCGATCGTCGGAGCGATGCCATCCGGAATGAACGCGTCGTTTCATCGGGCCGGTCGTAAAAGCCGCGGTCGTCAGCGGCAGCGGCGCGCTCTTCAAATCGCGACGGCTTGGGCTTGGCCGCGCGGTAGCCGAATTCGCTCCACTGCATCCGCGATGCGAAATGCGCCAGCGCCAGCGCCACCGCGAAGTCGCCGTGCCGCTTCTTGCCCTTCTCACCTTCGCGTTCGGGCGGGATCGACGGAATGCCGCGGATCACCTTGACCAGGCGAAGGTCGCTCACATGCTCGGCATCCTTGGCGAGCGCGATCGTGCCGTCCTCGAAAGCGACCTTCAGCGGCGGCATGTTCTCGTTGTACCAGCCCTGGCTGAAGTTGATCATCCAGACCAGGCCCGCGCCTTCATCGCTCTCGCGCAATCCGAACTCCCGGCCGAGATCCTCGGCCAGGTTCATGCCCAGGCCCGTCGCGTCGATCGCGGCGCCCACGAGGCGCGGCGCGGCTTTCAGGATGTCTGTGCAGATGGCTTTCTGTTCGGCAAAGGGCACGTTGCGCATTTCGACGGTCAAGGCCGATCGGCGGATCAACAGCGGATCGATCGCCAGCAGGTGCGCAATCGCCGGGTCGCCCTTGCGCGCCACGTCATAGCCGAAAGCATGCATAAGCAGTTCGTCGAGGCCGCCAAGCGCCGTGGCGATCGCCTCGACATGCGGCGCGAGAAGATGGCGCCTTTCCAGCTCTGGCCGGTGCAGATAATCCGTCGGCAGGTCGATCCGGATGATCGGCGATTGTTGAGGCGAAAGCCACATTCGCGCTTCTATCAGCGGCGCTGTCAGCCACGAGCCCGAGCCCAGGGCGGGGACGCAAAACAGTTCTTCATCCGCGCCGTCGCCATAAAAATCGATGATGTCCTGCCGCCAGGCGGCTTCCGCTTCCGGTGACCAATCCTTGCCCGTTACCAGGCAGATCCGCTGATAAAGGCCCTGCATCAGGGCCTGGTCGAAATCGATCCTTGTGTGCGCGCCTTTTCGCCTGCCGCCCAGGATGTCTTGGACAAGCACGTTGAACTCGTTGTCGACGCCGTTGTGGGTCGAGCAGACAATCACCTGGCCGCCCCACATCAGGAAGGCCAACGCGGCCTTGAGCAGTTCCTTGAGGCTGTCGACAAACGCCGCCTCGTCGATCAGCACCAGGCCCTGCTTGCCGCGCAGCGTCCTGGGAGCCGAGGACAGAGCAACGATCTCAAAGCCGGAATCAAAGCGGATACGGAAGGCCTGGATCGAGCGATCGCCGCTCTCGTCATTGTCGGCGAACAGGAATTCCTCTGCGTCAAGCGCCGCCATGTTGAAGGCCCGCGCCCACATGCCGCAAGCGTCGACGAACTCGCGCGTCATCTCCTGGGAATAGGAGATGTACATGGCGTCCATGCCGCCGGCTGACTTGGCGCGGGCCGCGCGCAGCACCGCATAGGAGGCAAGCCCCCAGGTGAGCCCGATGCGGCGGGACTTCTCGATGACAAGCAGCGAAGTGCCGCTTTCGAGCTTGGCCACCGTATCGCCCTGGTAGTCGAGCAGCACCTTCGGCAGGCCCAGCTCGGCGATAATCGCGGGCAGCGCGTCGATGCCCTCGCGCCGCAGCTTCTCCCATTCGGCGCTGGTGATCGGAGCGCTCATTCCTTGCGCACTCCGAGGACTTGCGCCTTGATTGCCTCGACCGTTTCAGCGGTCAGCCCCTTGATCTTGGCGACCTTATCCACCGCCTTGCCGACATTGGCGGCGAATTCCTTCTCGGACTTGACCCTGCGCGTGGTCGAGACGCCCTGCGCCTGGTTCGCGGCGCGCAGCGCATTGCCGAGGTTCATTGCGTCCTTCGGCTCGAACCCGGCTTCACCGGCCGAGGTCAGCAATTCGAATATGAGTGTCTTGATCGCCTCGGCGGCAATGATGGTCAGATCGTCGGACGCCTTGGCGTCGAATTTTTCGGCCAGCACGCCGGTGATTTCCCGCGTCTCGTCAAGCCGCCGCGACAGGGTCGCGAGCTTGATTGCATGGCGGTTGAACGCCGAGAAGGACGGAATAGTGAACTCGAGTTCGCCGCGATGCTCGCGGTGAAGGGCTTCGAGCTTCTGGACGAACTCCTCGTAGATTTCGGTCTGAGTGCGGTCCCGGCTGCGCAGCTCGTTCGCGGCCCAGGCGATGACCGGTGACGCCTCGGCCGGCAGCAGTTCGATTCCGGACAGCCGGCCGCGGCCTTTTCGCGTCATGCCTCAAGCCTCCAGCGATGGGCGGGCAACGCCTTCGATCATGCTGCGCCGCTCGACATGATCAAGACCCGCCTGCCTCAACCTCGCGATCAGCGACGTACCGGCTTCGACAAGGGAGACCGCGCCGAGCTCTTCCAGTTTGCGCATCTGAGTCCGCACCCAGTCACGCGACCGGTTGTGCCCGAAGGTTTCAAGCACCTTGAGCAGAACGTTGTCGTTGAGGCTGGCGCTGGTTTGCTTTGCCAGTTCCTTCAGGATCACCAGCCGTGCGTCCTCGGCCATGAAGGCGTCGTATTCGCTCATGCGCTCTTCTCCCGCAACCAATCGTCGATTCGGTGCACGGTTCTTGATACGCTGCCCATGCTCTCGCTCATCGCCGACACCGTGCCCTTCAGCTCAACCAGCGAGAGCTTGAGATCGTTGACCGTGTCCTTGTCTGGCAGATGCTTGAGTTCGGCCTCGACCGCCTGGATACGACGGTCATGTTCGATCAGCTTCTTGTCGGACGTCTCCAGATAACTCCTGATTGACGCCAGATCAGTCTTGATTTGGCGTTCTCCCGAGGAGAAGTAGCCCTTGGCGTGACCGAGCAGCGCGATCACGGCGAGCGCCAGACCCAGATACTGCATGATTTCGGCAGTGCTCATTTCAGCGATGCCCCCGTTCGAATATTTCCTGACACTCGATGCAACGCTCCGCAAAAGGTGCGGCGTTGCGGCGTTCTGGCGGGATTACAAACCCGCAATCCTTGCAGTCCTCGCAACCCATTCCGGCAACCAGCGTCGCGACGCCGCCAATCCTCAGGTCGCGCTCCCGCGCGACCCGTTCCTCGGCCTGCTCGATCATGAAATCCATGCCGCTCACGACTTGCCCCGCTTGAGCACAGCATCGATCACGTTCTTGCCGAGATCCTTGACTGTGTGGCCACCCATGTAGAGCGCCATGAACCAGGATGTGAGCGTCATCAGCGTTGCGAGATCGACCATCTCGATCATCACGCCACCGCCGGTGCCAAGCCGCTGATTGACGATCGGCGCGACGATGATGCGCCAGATCCAGAAGATGGCCAGCAGATACATCCAGCCGTAGCGCCAGAAGCTCTGCCAGAAGCCTTCCCTGGTCTCGGACTGCAGTAGCGCGAACTGGCCTTCGAGCCCGGCCGCATAAAGCGCGATCAGCTCCGGCATCTCCGCCTCGGCGGCGAGCACCGCGTCCTTGACCTCGGTCGGCTTCAGCTTCTCTAGCTCGATCGGCTCGACGCCGGCCTTTTCGGCCACGGTCTTGATCACGGTCTCTGCCAGTTCGCCGGAGACCTTGCCGAAACGGTTCTCAAGGATTCGCTTGATGATCGGCGCACCCACTTCAGCCGCAACGCCAACCAGAATTCCCGCGATCGCGCTCATGTGAAAACCTCCCCGAGTGTGAGAAGCAGCATCGCGGTCGAAATCAATGCCCCGACCAGCCAGGTCGCGGCCCAGTTGCCTTTTCCGGCAAGCAGGCACAAGAATGCGAAGATCGCGAAGCCGAGAGCGGCGATGATCAGCACGACGACGATGAAGGCGGCGTTCAGAAAGCCGGTCATGTCGCAACTCCCGATTTCCGCGCGCCCTTCACTGCGAGCTTGATCTCGTCCCGGTAACGCCAGGCGAGCCAGATCCCGCCGATGACCAGCAACGCCAAGCTGCCATAGAGGATGAGATCGCCATAACCGCTTGCGCCGGCAACCTGGTCGGCGGCACCGGTTGCCGCGCCCGCGCCGGTTCCGGCAGCGCCCTTGGTCGATTTCGACTTCAGGTCGATCACCCGCTGCAGCTGGTCGAGCGTGGCGGTGCCGAGCACGCCGTCATTGTCGAGTTGCGGATGCTCTCTCTGGAAGCGGCGCACCGCCGCCTCGACTAGATCCGCGTCGCCTTTCACAGCATCCGGCAGAAAGCCAAGCTGGATCAGCCAGACGACGCCCTGGTTGAAATCGTCGTCGCCGAGCTTCCAGGCAGGCATCACCGCCTTGATTTCCTTAGCGGCCATTGTCCGCGGCGCCTTAACCCAGGCCGGCCATTTGTTGAATTCCATGATCTCCGAAGTCTCGGCGCGCCGGCGCACCAAGCCGGGCAGCCTGCGGCCATTCGCTGTGGTGGCGGTCACCTTCAACCGCCGTGCCGCGTCCTTGATGTCGCCGCGCACGAGGGCTGCAAACCAGGTCCACTTCTGCGCGCCCAGACCGCAATTGAACAACATGTCGCTGGCAGCCGCCTTGGCGTGCGGCGTCGCGTTTGGCGCGCGCTTTATTACGGGAACCGAATATTCCGCATCGATCACCATCTTCAGCAAGTACAGCGAATCGGCCTCCGCGATCGTGTCGCCGAGACGGAGCTTGCGGCCATGTTTGGCGAGCCACCACTCGCGGAAGATTTGCGATCCCCAGGTGAAGCCGTTTCCGATGGTGATGGTGTTCGCCGGGCAGCGATACGCCTTCAGCACCGTGCCTTCTTTTTGCGCGGTGTAGGGGATCAGACGCGGATCGTAGGAGCTGGTCATGTGGGCCTCCGGCTGTGGAATTGGCCGGAGACGAGGCTCCGGCCATTCCGCTCAGGCTACGGAATGCGACGGGAACCGTTCATGCCCGCTGGCGCAGGCAGGCAGATCAGAGCAGGGAAAGCTGATTGGTATCGGCGGATTTGCGAACGCGCTTGAACAGCCGTTCGACCCCGCTTTCGGTAATACCGAGCCGCCGCGCGATCGCGGCGTTGGAAAGACCGTTCTTTTTGTAGTGGCGCGCCCGAAGCTCGCGGTCAAGAGGGACCTTGATGTACTCCGCGCCATGGGATTGCGCTAGCTTCGCCGCCGCTGCCTCGCCGATCGCATCGCAGAGCCCGGAGCGCTCGGGCGTTTTGGGAACGAACAACCGGGTGCCGCCATAATGCTCGACCAGGGCCAGATAAGCGCTTTCGCCGATCAGCTCGTTCAAGGATTCCGACAGTGGCGGGCCGGCCATGCTCACGGCTCTAGCACCTCCCATTTGATGATGACGCCCTGGAAGCTCGAGCCAGGGTTCTCGGCCGCCCAGAACCGCCCCATGGTTTCACGCGCCGTCGCACCGATAAGCTTGGCCGGCGCCAGGCCTTTGAGCCGCGCCGGATCGAAGCCATCCGAGACCGCGAACGCCTCGATCTCGTCGCGGTCAAGCGGTCGGCCGTCGATCTCGATATAGGCGAGGCCTGGCTCGATCAGATCCGAAGACATGATCAGGATCGGTAGTACCGCAACACAAACCGGGTCCGGGATGATCTTGCGGCAGTGCCGGGTTCTCATCCCGGTAAAAAGCTGCACCAGCTCGCCGACATGGGCATGCCTGCGACGATGACCCCGGATCGTGTGTCGCTTGCTGCCGTCCTCGATCTGCGGCGCAAAATAGGTCTTGAAGCTGTAGGCGACCATCACGCATCCGCCTTTTGAGATGCGTGTTCGCGGACGAGCATGCCCATCCAGACGGCCCAACTCGAAGGCTTGGCTCCCGCCGGGATGTGGAGATTTTCGGACCCGGTCAAGGCTCTCCGCATCCCGACCGGATGATCCGAGATCCGGACTTTCCAGAACTTCAGCGCGTTGGCGTGCCGGATAAGCACATAGTTCGATTGGCCAAAGGCTGTCCGCGACTTCTCGATCGAGATCTTGAAGTTGACGCCAGCCTGCTCAAGCGACCGGACGAACAGCTTGGTGGTGCGCTCGACAGCCAGCATCACGCACCTGCCTTTTCAGCCTGGCGGCGTTTCTCTTCCAGCTTGCGTTCGGCCAGGCGGCGTTTGGCTTCGCCGGGCGTCGCCAGCGCCATGTCGGCAGCGACAGTGTATTTCGCCTGCATGCCCGGCCGGAGCCAGATCGGCGGTCGCGGAGCCATCCCGGCAATCCACACCAGCCAGATATAGTCCGTGGCGGTTGACGCCTCGGGGTCCCATCCTCCCTCGATCATTGCCACCCGTTCGGCGAAATGGATGACGAAGGTTGGAGGATTATCGCGATAGACCAGGTTGTAGCGCTCCTGACCCGACAGCCAGCTCGATCTGACAATGAACGCAAACCCGCACCGCGCTACCGCCAAGGCACGCTCGAAGAAAGCCGTTGCAATGTTGAACGGCGGATTGCAGAAGATCCAGTCCGGCCGGGACAGCCCATCCGCCTCAAGCGTCTTCACCGTCTCGAACGTGAAATCCCGGATCGGCGGGTTGATGCCCCAATCATGCACATCACAGAAATCCACGCGTCCGAACACTTCCCGGAGCGGTGGCAACATGTGCCCGCCGCCAACGCACGGGTCGAGCGCTGTCTGTTCTGAAAGCGGAACCCAGAAATTCAGGGGCAACAACACCTCGTGCAGCAGCGCCCGCGTCGCCCAGGGCGGCGTCGGGAAATAGTCCAGGCTGTCGGCTGCCTGGTGGCGCTGATTGATGACGTTGGGCGAAAGCATCACGCGCCACCTTTCTGCGCGTCGCGGATCAGCGCGCCCAGCCTGTTCATGGCGTCGATCCAGGAACTGTCCGTCATCAGCGCCGGGCTGGCGAAACCGGCCACGGCAAGCCACTGGCCGAAGGGCAGCAAAGTACCGCTGTCGAGATGGCAAAGCTTGGCATGCTGCGCTCTGGCGATCCGGTAGCCGTTCACTTGTGTCCAGTCCGGCAGAAACCGGTCTTTCGACCAGTCGACGCCGCCGTCACGCTCAAGCCATCCCTTCAGCGCCTCGATCGCCTTGGTCGCATCCTCGTGATAACGCAGGAACCTGGTGTGATCGATGCCGGTCTGGCGCTTGACGAAAGCGAGCAACGCCGCGTCGTCCTTCTCGCGGATCAGGCCGAGGTTGTAGCCGGCGATCCACAGCGCCTGCAGCTTGGCTGCATACTTGCCATCAAGGCCTTTTCGAGAGCCCTTCGAGACCGGTTTGAAACCCTGATTTTTCAGCACGTCGAGAACCCGGCCGCGCTCGCGGTCGCTCATGTCCCTGGATGAGCGCTTGCCGGTTTCGCGCTCCAGCAGATCGCGCCAGGTGTCGTCATCCAGGCCGAGCTGTTTCTTGGCGATGTGGAGCTTGGCGAGCGCGCTCATTGACCAGCTTCCTCAAGCAATCCGGCCGCGTGCTCGCTAAGCTCTGGCAGAAAGAAATGCAGCCGGATCTCCAGTTGGTGTTTGGTTCCGAGCATCACGTCCGGACCGGAGAGCAGCGGAGCGTCGATACACGCGGCCAGACAGTCCGCCAGCCGCTTCTCCAGCGTTTCGATCTGCGGAACGTCGAGGTTCATTTCGGCGTCAACGGCCCGGTCGAGATCCTCGCCCCCCAAAATCACATTGTCCGGCACACGGCCCGCGAACACACCGCCAACGGCTATGTCGACCGGCCGGGTTTGTCGATTGCGCAAATGCCGGTACCGGGCAGCGTCGCGGACAAGCTCCGCATGAAGCCTATCCTGGCAAAAGCTGCACAGATCATCATCCGCCCAGCACAGGATCTCGCCGTCAATCTCGGTTCCTGGCTCGATGTTTGTGATCCCGCATTCCCTGCATTCATGAAGTGCTTGTTTCACGTTCTCAACTCCAGTTTCAGCGCTTCGGTGGTCAGCTGCTTCAGTTCGGCCTGCAGCTCGATCCGCCGCCAGGCATGGGGTTTGAGTTTCTTGATCCGCCGCGCCAGCTCCTGTCGCCGCGTCTCGATGTCGCTCACAGCCCGCCACCGAAACAGATCCACCGGTTCGGGTGTGGCGGGCCGGCGCATGTCAGAGGCTCCGGTCGTGGAACGTCATAGCTCTGCGCCCGCTTCTTCGGCCTCGCGAACGCTTTCGCGAATAGCATCGAGTTGATCCCGGACGATGTCACAATCCGTGACGACCGGCTGATAGACATCGCCATAGAGATCGGCGATCTCCTGCAGAAGAAGTTGGACCTTTTCGATGCGTCGATTGGCTGCCGCCGCCGCGATTTTTGGCGTCCACCGCTTCAGTTGTACGTAACCCAGGATATTTCCCATCACACACCTGCCTCGGCATCTGGCCGGAGTTCGTCGATGTGAACGCCACACCTGCCGCAGATCTTCGGGTCGGAAGCGCTCGCGACATGGCCGCTGCATCCTTCGGCGGTCAGCCGCGCCAACAGCATGTCCGTTTCCTGATCGCCAACCGGCTCCCATCTGTAGCCAGGGCCGGCTTGATGGCAGATGGCGCCGTCGATAAGCGCATATGCAGTATGATCACCCATCACGCACCTGCCTTCGCCAGATCGATGGTCACGGCCGACCAGGGATCGGTGTTCTTCTTGCGTTCATGAAACCGGACATATTCCTTCGAGCCGGTCACCCGCATGGCGTCGCGGATCGCTTCCATCGCTCTCAGCCAGCGTCCGTCCTCGATCGGAAGCCGCAGAAGCATGAAGATCTCCGAACGGTTGATCTGGCCTTCCCTGTCGGTGTTGAAGGCGCGGGTGACGATGGCCCGGATCTCCGGTCCGCTGTCGGCTGCCCATTCGTTCAGGCATTCGTCGATCAGCGTCTTGGCCACCTGCAGCTGTGGCCCGAAATCAACAAAATCGGCGACCGAGACGGACACCCTCATAAGGCCATCGAAGGTCTGATAGGTGCGGTTGCCCTTCTTGCCGCCTTTCTTGACGCCATACTCCTGATCGAGCAGCGCATCGAACTCGCCGAGATCGGTCATGGTGTGGCCGCGAAACCGCGCGACCTGGGCGGAGAGATCGCGGGCAAAACCCATGATCTTCCGCACTGTCTCATCTTCAAGCTTGTCGGCCGCCTTGACCATTTCAAGCGGCACGAGCAGGCCCTTGGCATCTTCCATGTAGGGTTTGCCCTCCACGTCAATGACACCCATGGCGATCTCCTGATCGGAGCAGGTTTCGTGAATGACTGTTTCCATTTCAATGTCCTCTCATGATTGATCGATACTCCCGGAACGCCGCCCGCAGGGCCGCTATGGCCTCTTCCTGCTTTTCGCGCGCATAGCGTTCGCCTGGGCTGAACTGAACCTCTTCAAGTTTCATGCTCGACGTCACCAGCGTGGCAACCGCCGCAACCAGGTCGCGCGACGGCAGGCGCGGCGGAAGTTTCATCTGTTGAACGCTTTGAATGCGCGCTCTTTCCTCATCGATTTGCTCCCATTGGTCGGCCAGCTCTTGCCCGACCTCTTGCGTCACTGCCGCCCGCACCGCGTGGTGCAGCCTATCCATCACCTCTTCGGTGACGGCTCGCGCCATCCGGTCGATATCAAGTGTCGTCCGGTCATGGGCGCTCATGCCGCACCGCCTCCGCCGGACGGGTGGCGCGGAACATTCCGCCGTGCCCGCTCAAGCGAAACCACATTGCCGGCCTGTGCAATCATCGCCTCGCGCCGCGCGGCTTCGTTCCACTGATGCCGGGACAGCTCGTTTTCCTGGGCGAGCGCCATGTCGACCAACTCGTCAAACCTTTCGACCAGGCCGGTAATCTCATCAGAGGAGAACATCTTGCCGCCATGGACGTGGCCCTTGAGCGCGTCGCGGGTGGCCTTCAGATGATCGGAAAGAAACTCACGCATCATCGCCGCCCCCCTGAAGCCTGCTGTGCGGGCAACCTGACCGGCAGGCCTGGTACATCGCCACTGCATTGCTGCTCGCTGTCGAAAACGGGCGGCGTTGCCATTGCTGGCAGACATTCCGGCTCGTCTCGCCAAGTCGCGGGCAGATGACCGTTTCGGCCATCAACACGCCGCGCACCACCTGCTCGAACCGCTCCATGTCGCCCATGTATGTATTCGAAAGCACCTGACTGATCGTGGAGCCGGCATATTTCAGCTGCCGGCCGACCGCTGCCTGGCTTTCCATGTTGCAGGCCTCGGCCAACACCAGAACCCAATCCGGAGGTGTGCCCCAGGCGTCCCGCGCGCGGGCCACATTGTCGTTCTTCTGTTTGGGAGAAGCGCTCATGACTGTTCCTCCTCGGCCAGAGGCGACCCCATCACCTCCGCCCGGTTCGGGTCGAACACCATTCTGCTCTTGAGTACTTTCGGCGCGGCAGGTCCGCTGATCATGTCCGGGAGAAGAAACCACTCCGAGGGCCGGTGATTGCCGCCTTTTCGCCGCAACACCAGGTATCCGGCATCGTCCAGCCGCTTGATGTAGCGGGCGGCGCAATCCTTGCTGATCGTCACTTCGTCGGTCGAAGCCAGCATCGCCAGTTCGACGGCGTTGAACCCGAGGCGACCGACAGGTCCGCGCATCAGGTTCCACATCGCCTGAGTGCGGGAGGCCCCTTCGATCACGCTGCCGTCGTGGCGGATCCTCGGCGTGGCGGCTTGCTTCTTGACCACGCGGCATGTGACAGGATTGTCCCCAACGGTTTCAATGTAGCCTGCCAGCGTCAGTCGCTTGAGAAAACTGCGAATGTCGCTGCTGTTGGACACGTTCGATTTGCCGAAAATGTCACGCGCGGTGAACGTCTCCTCGCGCATGGCGAAGTCCATCATCACTGACCAGTAATGGTCGCAGCCGCGCAGCACCGGATAGGCCGCCCCGATCGTCAATTGTAGAATGACTGACATCAGGCCGCCTCCTGCCGTGTGGGCAGTTTACCCTCGGAGAATCGGCCTTCGTAGGTGCCGAGATCGATCTCGGTCAGGCCGCGCATTGCCGCGAAGTTCCCGATCGCGTGCAGGCTGTTACCGATCCGGCGTACCCGCCCGTCAGCCTTTTGCCGGGCCTGGTCGAGCAGATCGTCGCTCATCGTGAGCGATGGATAGAAAGACCGCGCCAGTGTGCGGGTGTCATCCAGATCGCATTTCTGCGCATAGCCGGTCACAAGAACCAGGTCGCGGAACCGGTCGCCGGCGCGTTCCAGCTTCTTGGGGAAGTGTTCTTCCCCGATCAGCAGCACCGGTGCCTGGCTCTTCTTGGCGATCATCCGCACCAGCTCGATCATGTTCTTGTCGACCAGCTTGTCGGCTTCGTCGATCAGCAGCGGACGTCTGGGATCGCGGGCCAGCAGCCCAATGATCTCGTCTTCGAGATCCGACAGTGTGCCGCGCGGCTGGTACTGTCCGAGTTCGGTCAGGATCGCGCTCATGAGCTTCTTGCGCGTCCAGGTGTCCGACACCTCGACGTAAGCCGCACCCGTCTTGTTCTGTGAATAGAGCGCCGCGACCGACTTCCCGTAGCCGGAGAAGCCCGCAAAGACGCCGAGGTTGTTCTGATGCGGTTGGCGGTCCTGGAGCGTGCGCACAAGCCCCAGGCATGCCGCCACGTTCTTGATCGGGGCGGTGTCGCCACCATTGACAATCCTGTTTGATTTGGTCATTTCTTCCTCTGCTCTTGACTATGGCCTCTTGGCAGAGAGGCCGTTTGTTCGGTCGAAAACACGCTCACTCAGAACATCTTGAGCGTGTTTTCGAGCCCGAAATCCTCCAGACAATCCTTCATGGACTGATAGGCTCCGGTCGCCTGGAAGCGCGTCAGCTTGCCCGCTGTCGCATCATCCAGTGCTTCGCCGGTTGTGATTTTTGCTTCCATCGAAAGCGCCCACTTGAACATGCGGGCGGTGTCCGAAAGCATGGCGTCCGGATCGATCGGAATGACCTTCGAGACCGCCTTGAACTGATGCTCGCGCTTGATCGCCTCGTGCAGCTCCGCCGCGCGCTCGTTGAGCGGTCTGGTTTCACGAGCCAGCTCCGGTTCTTGCACTGCATCGAGCGCCGCCGCGATTTCCGGCGTTGAATGCCCTTCTGTGCGCTTGGGCAGCGCCACCACGTTGGGCACGTCGCGCCGCGCGACGTCCAGGGTCCGCTCGATCAGCGACGGCCCCTTGATGAGCTTCGAGATCTCGCGCTTGATCGGGTCGACCCGTTCCTTGAGCAGCTCCGCGCTGAGCTGCTTGCGGGCCTTCTCGAAGGTTTCCGGATGGATGCCGCGCAATTCCGGACAGGTGGCCGCGCCCAGATACTCATCCCGGTCAATCGAGAAGATATGCGCCAGCCCCTTGTCGTTCGGGTCCATCCGCACGAACACGTCCATGCCGGGATCCATCCAGCCCTCGCGGTAGTGATGGCCATCGACCCGCACCCCGAATTTGGTAATCCTGCGGGTGCCATTGCCGCCTACGGCCGGCATCAGCAGCACATCGAGTGCGCGCTCGTCGACCATCCGCAGGGAATGCGCTGATGCTGTTGCCGCCTGGAATGGCGAGCGGCCGTCAAGCCCGCTATGCGGCTGATGACTGTAAAGCTCCAGGCACCATTGATCCGAAAGCGCCTGTAGCTCCGCGCCCGACAGCGAGACGTTGAATGCTTCCGCTGTATCCTGGCCGAGTCGGTCGGCGAAACTCTTGCGGTCCTCAATCGATTTGCGGTCGCTGACGCTGTGCCCGACATAGCCCGGCAGCAGCGCCACGAACTGATGCTGGTAGGTCTTGATGGCGCGCTCGACATGGCCCTTCTGGGCCGGGCTGTAAGCGTCGGACAGGTCCATCTCGATGTCGAGCGCCGCAAACAGCCGCTCGATCTCGCGTGCCGTAAAGTCTGATCCATTGTCGGTCTTGATCGTCTCGGGCACGCCCCAGGCAAGAATTGATTTGCGGATGAGCAGGGCGACAGCCGAGGCGCGTGGCGTTTTCGAGATGTAGCTTACGAACCTGCGGGTCGCTATATCGACGCACACATAGACCGAATGCCGCCCGTCGGTGCACAGCGCATCGACAGGTGAAGCGTCGATCTGCCAGAGCCCGTTGGGCTCGGTAATATGCTTGAGCGTGCCGGTGCCGGACGGCAGCATCGTCGAGCGGTACCGGTCTGGATTGGTAAGCCTCATCAGCTCCACCTGGTGGTCTTGCTTGAGCCCTTTGATGAAGTGCTGGAACGTCCTGACCGGCGGCATCTTCACCTCCGTTTCAATCCCCTTTGAAGCCGTCTTCACCTGGTCGCCAAATTCCGATCGGCATAGGGTGCGTACCTGCTTTGCCGACAGGTGCGGCTGATGCGCGATCAGGCCGAGTATGAATGCCCGCACTGCGCCACCATTGGCGGTCTCAAGCAGACCGGAGCCCTTACGGCCCTTGGACCGGTCGACCGCAAGCTTGCTCGAGTCCTTCTTTTTCGCCGAGCGCCAGCGCATGATCGAGCGCGGCGACACCGAAGGGATCACGTCCCTGATCCAGTCAGCCACCTGCAGGGTGCGGGCGTTGTACTTGGTCGAGAACAGGTTCAGCGCCGTCGCTGGCGCGCGGCCTCTGGCGCGCATGCCGCGCAGGAAATCTTCATAAGCCGTCAGTATCGCCAGGCGGGCGTCGCGTTCGGTCCGCGCCCGCTGTGACAGACCTGCGCTGGCGAGTTCCGGTGCCGGCTCCGGCGCGGGCGCATCCGCCCCGATCACCTTGTGCCGCTGCATGTAGGCGGTCTGAGCAAGGGACGGCAGGATCAGGTACTTGTACTCCATCCCGCCGCCGCGGCCCTGTCGGGGCCGCGCATAGGGGTGATCGTTCCACCCGAGACGTTGGGCGGACACTTGCACGCCACGCTCGGTATCTGGCATGTCCGGCAGCCGCTCGGCTGCGATCTCCCGCGCTGTCAGCCACTCCTTCATGTCGCCACCGTCTGGACGGGCGTGATGCGGTAAACACACCCGGTAGTCGAGCCGCCTCGGAAAGTGCTTTCGATCGTGTAACCGAATGGCAGCAGGTGTTTCTTCAGCTGGTGCATCCTCACACCAATCACCTTTGAGCATTCCGGTCCGCCATCGGCGCGGTGGCTGTAGAGCACTTGAAACAAGGCGTCACGGGACATCCATCGACCCTTTGACAAAGCTTCAATTAATATGCGGCTCAAACCTGCAAACCGCTCGGCAACCTCGTCAATGTTCGCGATGACGGCTGTTTCGACACCGCAGCAGGGGCATTTGAAGGGAGGCGTATCCATCGCGCCCGTTGCTTCTTGATTGCCATCCATTCGTGCCGCGTCATCGTTGAGTTGCACTGCGGCGCGCAAGGCCCGGAGATCAGCCACGGGAATGAAGTGGCGGTTCTGCTCTCTATTTCGCGTCGACGGTTTTTTGAAATGGGCTTTGATTGGCCCGCCACGCTCGGCTTCCGCCCTGTCCAGTGTCGCCGCGATCCGCCTGGCAGCAATCAACAAATTACTGCTCATCACGCCACCGCCTTTTTCGCTGCGATCATCGCCCGGATGTCGGCTTCATGGGTTTTCAGGAATGCCAGGCTGTCCCGCACCGCATGAATGCGGCTCATCAGAAGATCGGCCTCGGCCTGACGCATTTTGCCGGCCCGGATCTGGTTCGAATAAACCCGCTCTCTGAGCGTGATCTCGCGGTCGATCTCCGCAATCTGTCCAATCAGTGATATCTTCATCGCCATGCCCTCACGCGCGCTTCGAGCGCCTGTTTTCTGGTGTTGAGTTCACGTTCATGCTCGTTCATCAGGTCGAGCTCGATCAGGTCCCGGTATTTGGCCGGCACGGCCACCAGCCCGAACCCGTTGACCACCAGCCCGACGAGGTCATGCGCGCCCGTAGCGTCAATCAGCGCAATGAAGGCGTCGAGCGAGATGCGGTTGCTGTCGGCGGCTTCCGAGGCCCATTTGTTCAGCATGTCTTCCGAGATCGGCCGGCCCAGGTAATCGCTCATCGACTTGGCGATTTCGCTGCGCTTGATATCGCGACCCTTGGCTTCCTTGAGTGCCTGCGAGATCGCCCGCGCGATCCTGTTGTCGAGCGCGCCGCGACCGGTCACATCTTCGCCGTAGCCGACAGCCACCTTAGGCGGCTGCCAGTCAAACAGGTCAGGTGTCAGCGTGTCGCGGCGCTTGCTCATCAGGCGGCTTTCCTCTCGGCGATCAGCGCCTCGATCAGATCCCAGTTCTCCTGGATAAACCGCCGTTGCGCCGCCTCGGGCATCTTGTGGAACTGGTCGGACAACCGCTCCCAGGGAGCGGGCTTCGCGACAGGTTGTGTGCCGTCGATCATGGTCGCGGCATCGGCGACCGAGCGCACTGCGTTGTTGACAACCAGCTCGGCGATCCGTGCCTGCCGTTCGGCGGGCTCGGCGGAGAGCGCCAGCAGCTCGGATTGATTGTCTGCGATCGCATGCAGCGATATCCTCTCGCGCACGGACTGCATGATCCGGGCGATCTTCAAGCCCCGGAACACCGCATCCCGGCTCAAGCCGAACGCGGACGTCGCGGCCTGCGTGAAGCTGGACGCGAACTGCTCCGCGACTGTCTCCAGCCGCTCCTCACCCAAGGGGCGCGGCTGGAAAGGATCGTAATTAGTTGCAAGCTTGCGACTATTTCTCTTGCGTCCCGGCTTGATGGCGCCCTGCGCCTGCTCATACACCTCGCGCCAGGCAGCCACGTCGAAGGCCCGGTCGAGCACCGTAAGTTCGCGCCGCTTGAAGTTTTCCGAGATCTCCGCCAGCCGGATAGCCGCCTCTCCGGCGAATTCGCCCGGATCGTGGATCTTCGCCCGGATGGAAATGCCGGCGATTTTCGCCGCTTCCAGCCGGTGTCCCCCGGTTACCAGACGGAACCGCTCACCCGCCTCGATCACATCGATCTCGCGCTCCTGGCCAACGGCGGCGAAATCCTCGGCCAGCGCTTTGGCGAAATCCGGGTCGACCACCCGGCGTCCTGCAGGCACGTCAACCAGTTCGGGTTTGATATCTTCAATACGCATTCAAACACCCTTGAAAGGACTGTGAAGAGGGGTTTACGAGCGCCGCGCGGCGATCAGCACCGCCGCGAGCGCGCAGGTTGTGCCGAACACCGTGCCGATCGAAAAAGCGGTCCAGGCCGCATCCGGCGCCTTCGAAACGAACAGCATTGCGCCGAGCGCTGAGGCGAGCGCCGCGAGGATGACGCCCGCAATCAGGCCGAGCGTCATCAGTTCGCCGGAGGATGCCTTGGCATCAGCTTGAAAAAAGCAGCGGTCTTTCGTCATCTCACGCAGCCTTTCCGTCAGCGCGGCGGCTCACGTTTTGACTCGCTTTGCCCTTCGTCTTGCTGGTAGTCTCTGCCCCATCGTGACGGCCAAGCGTGTAGCTGTCGGGAAAGAGTTCGCGGAACGGAACGCCAATGGCCTGGGCAATTGCTTCGGCCCCTGGGCGGCTCGCTCCGATCATTCCCGCACGGCAGGCGCTGTCGTAGAGGCCGGCATCGCGGGCTATTCCGGTAAGGGTTTTGCCCTGCCGCAAAAGCTCCGCCTTGATGGCCGCGCGATCCCATTTTTTGGTGATCGTCATGATTGCTCCCTTTTCTCTGACCTCTGCGAAAGGTCGGTTGGGTTGGGGGTATTGGTTCAAACAATGTCGCAACCGAATATTCGCACCAAAGGGCTCATTGTTCAAGCTCCATAAGGCGAATATTCGTTTCGGAGTTCGAAATCCGCACTATTCGCCGAAATAGCTTATTTTCTATATGAAAACAATGCTTTATGGCTGATTGGTGCGCTTAGTTCGAACTCCGAAGCCAGTTCGGAGTTCGGTAGTGTCGCAAGAATTCACCTTCGCAGATCGCCTTAAAGTGCTCATCGGCAAGGCGCCGGCGAATCGATTCGCGAGGGAAGTTTCGGTCGGGGAGAGCCTGATCCGGAAATACCTTGCGGGCGCGACGCCCGGAGTCGATAAGGTCGTCGCCATTGCTGAGGCTAAAGAGGTTTCCTTGGACTGGCTCGCTCGGGGCGTCGGGCCGATGAAGACTGACATGCAGGAGGATGCAGACTCGTCTGATGCTGGGTCGAGTGCCGGCAAGGGCGGGATGGTGATGATCCAGAAGGCGGGCTCGAACGCCGAGGGCTTCGCCCTTGTCCCCCGTCTGGATATTCAGGCGTCTGCGGGCAATGGGCGCATCGCCATCAGCGAGGAACCCTTGGAATACCTGGCTTTTCAGGCCGCTTGGCTGCGCGGGCGCGGCATTAACCCCGCAAGCGCCCGGATATTGACCGCCCGCGGCGACAGTATGGAGGAAACCATCCGCGACGGTGATGTTCTCCTCGTCGACACCTCAATTGATCGGGTGAGGGACAATTCGATCTATGTCATCGTCTACGGCGACATGGTGCTGGTAAAGCGCATTCACGGCCGCATCAATGGCTCGCTCCAGCTCATCAGCGACAATCCGCGCTACCCGGCCGAGGAAGTCGCGAAAGCTGAGGTTGACCAGCTCCAGGTCGCCGGCCGCGTCGCCTGGTACGGCAGGTCGATCTGACATGATAGGTGATTGATATGAAACATTACTTTCTAGTTGCCGCCGCGCTGGGCCTTTCCGCCTGTAACACCGTTCCCGATGCCGTCGACTTGGACACCGAAGTTGGCGGCAACTATCAAGCGCTCGCCGACTGCGTCTATGTCGACTTTACCGACCGCACGTTTCCAATGATGGTTATAAAAGTAGAGCTGCCGAGTCAGTCTCTATCTCGCCTTCAGATTGGCGCGAACTCTTCAATTATCGGCGAGTTGGACTTCATCGATCAAGGCGATACCCGAACGCGCGTCACGCTGCGGCATCAGCGGGCCATTTACGGCAAGGATTTCTACGCCGATCGTTATATGAAATCGATCGACCGCTGTGCGGCGCAGTTGGGGTAAACGTGGCCATATCTGCTGTCATTTGATCCTGCGCAGCAGCTTGATGTCAGATCGTGCCACCGCCATTTGATCTTGCGCACCCGCATAATCCCGTCAATCGGCCGACGTGACCTCAAGCTGCTGTTTTAATTAGCTCAATCCCCCGAAATCCCGCCTTTTCCCACATATTCCCGGATATGCCACCTGTTCTTGCGTCTTACAGCTCGAAACGTTCGCGATCCATCCGGCAGCGGGAGTGGACCAAGCATGGCACGGAGATGCAGGGTGGGGACAAAACGGCGACGATTTTGCGGCAAATGCCTGAAATCGCTGGGGTTGGGGTGTGGAATTGTCCTCATTTCGGGAGGAATTTTGCAGGTTGGCCGCCCGTTGACACGGACCGCCCGCCGTTACGCGCGCGATGCAATCTCCGGCGGCATGCACGAGCCCCGACCAAGACAAGCGGAGCGACGTCGTTCGAGGTTCCATGCCGTGCCCCATCCCCACGCAAACCATTGGGAAGCATCACGGAATGGATCCTCGGGTCGGGGCCCGAGGATGACGAAACGTTGGATCGGTGCTTGATGACGACGCGGGTGCAAAGGGCGGCATGTATTGCATCTGCCGCTGCAAGATCGTCGAGGGCACCGCCACCATGGACGAAAAGGTCTCGCTCGATCCTTGGAAAATCGAAACCGGCTTTACCCTGAGCTGTCAGGCGCGAACGGATACGGCCCGGCTGGTGCTGGATTTCGATGCGCAGTAGGGGTGGGGGTGGGAGGCACTTTCGGCCCGTTTGAGACCTTTGAGGAATTCAGTCGCACTCGCACTCATGGCCCTTTGCAGACCTTCGTTCTCTACGCAGCGGACCGCAGCTTCGAGCCCATTTTTCGAATGCCGCGCATTGCACGAATGGCAGCTAGCTGTCTCAAATACGTTGGTACAGGCCGCTCACGCAGCAGCCAACAGGGCCCGCCCGATTTTCTCGACATGCACATAGTCCGTGCCGCAACACCCACCAAAGACATTCATTTTCGGATGGGCCGCTCGGAGATCAACGTACTGGCTCGCCAATTCATCAGGATTGCCTTCTTCGAGATGACCCAACTGGCACAAGGTACCATGATCCAGAGATGACGCGTTGGCACGCAATCCACGAATGCGATTTGCCCAAGGTTCGGTCGCAAGTGCAGGGCCGAAATCGACGGGATGCGAACAATTAATCATGTAGTACGCAGGGGCGTTTTCGGTTCCCGCATCGACCGTTTCGATAGCTTGTTTCAATGTTTCACCGCTTCGAAGTCTACGGTCCTTCTCAATCGTAAACGCAATAACCGACGGTATGCCCGCTTTGGCAGCTGCCCTTGCTATGCCAATAGCCTCGTTCGTTGTGTTCAACGTCAGCGCCGTTACGATATCAGCACCCGCGGCCTTGAACGTCTCGATCTGTTCGCCGTGGTATGTTTCGGCACTCTCGACGGTTAAGTCCTGATTTGTTTGGTAGGCGTCGCCCTTTGGGCCAATGCAACCGCTGATCAGGGTGTCTTCCGGTGCCAGCCCGGCGGCGGCGGCGCATTCACGATAAAGCTCAAAACACTTGTGGTTCATCTCCGCCAATCCTTCGGTCGAATACCCAAGCAAAACACCCCAATCACGACTGGCCCGGTAGGTCAGGCTGTCAAAGATGAAAGGGGTTCCCAGCTTCACGGCGACTCTCGCAAAGGCAGTATAGTATTCTCGCAATGCCTGGGCTGACCGCTCATCATTCAGCAGATGAAATGCGCTAAACTCTGGAAGCTCGAAGCCACGTTTATACATAAGCCAAGTCTCGGTGCCGCCATCGGTCAAGAAAATGTCGTCCGTCTGATGCGGCAATCTGGTTGTCGGCTGGGACATGTTATGCTCCTGTCGAAAAAATTGATGTGTGCCTGTGGGAAAATGGTTCGCTGGTCCTACGCCTCAGGTGCAATATTTTGATTGAAGCGGAACCGATTTTTCGGATCGTATTTGGTCTTTATCTTGACAAGCTGTTCATAGTTCGGCCCGAAACTTGTCCGCGTCAGCGCCGCGTTGTCCTCACCATGTCCCGCAAAATTTAGGTAAGCACGCCCATGATGGCCAAATCGTTCGGAATTGGACCAGCCTTCACGAGACCAAGCAATGTTTGCCTCATCGTCACTGGGATCGGACCACACGCTATCGAGTGAGTACATCCATCCCATGGATCGGTCGCCAAAAGCGGTGGCGTCCGCTGCAACTCCGGCGGTTGCTCCACCAAAGTTCCAAAGCGATGAGAGTGAGTTGTCCGAAGGCGCTGCCAAAGCGTTGGCCATGGCAAGGTCAATCATCTCATCTGTTAGTTCTGTCAGATAGCGGGCTTTCCAGTAGCAGCGAAAATCTCCGGCGGGCATGAGTGTGTCAAACAGCTGCTGCACATCGCAATAGTTCATCCGTCCGGAAAAATCGGTCGACAATTCGCCAAGCTCGCGAAGTGGTTGAAGAAGCGTTTCACCTTCAGCAGCATCACCATTGTAAACGCAAGCCAGCGTAAAGACCCGCTTACCCCAGTGTTCCTCAGGGAAATCCTCACCGCCTGCCGTGGAAAACTCGCAAAGCGATCCAACTCTATCGCCATGTTTGGTAACAAAGTCGCGCCATGTCCGAATGGGTTCGGGGCCGTCTTCGACGAGGTAGATTGGAGCAGCGAACATTACTTCGGGGCCTATTGGGTGCAGCGCGAATTCGAACTGCACCACGACACCGAAGTTGCCACCCCCACCTTGAAGGGCCCAAAGCAGTTCGGGGTTTTCGTCGGCACTTGTGTGGATCAGATTGCCGTCAGCGGTGACAACGTCGGCGGACATAAGGTTGTCGATCGACAAACCATGCTGTGCGCGCAGCCAGCCAATGCCACCCGAAAGCGTTAATCCTGCTACACCGGTATCGGAAATCAACCCACCTGGCGTCGCCAGCCCATGAACCTGAGTTGCAGCGTCCACGTCACGCCACAACGCGCCGCCTTGCACCTTTGCCACCCGTGCAGTTGCATCAACCGTCACGCCGCGCATCAGCGAAAGGTCGATCATAACGCCGCTGTCACAGACCGCATGGCCCGCAACGTTGTGCCCCCCGCCACGAATGGCAATGGGCAAATCAAAGGCAACCGCGTGCTTGACAGCGGCCTGCACGTCGCCAGCAGTTCTGCATTGAGCTATCAAAGCCGGGCGGCGATCTATCATCGCATTCCATACGGCCCTTGCTCCGTCAAATCGCGCATCTTCTGGGCCGATCATCTCGCCACGAAAATCAAGCGAAAGGGTTTCTGGCGTGTTTCTGAAATCATTCATCGTAGATATCCTCTTTCCAAATTCACTTTCACCTAACCCAATACCCGGAAGCATCAGAGTGGCATTATGGCCAAGCACAAGGCATACTGGACAAGTGACCATGGCAAATCTGCCAATACCGTGCCCAATTGGACAAGGAGCAGTCATGACCCAGGCTAAGAAGCCCCTGATTGTGCTGCTCGCTGCGCCGGAAACATCAGCATCCGTTCTCTATGGTTTGTATGATGTCTTGCTGTCCGCTGGTGCCGTATATTCTGACATGGTCACAGGATCGCCAGGCGATGAACTGTTGGACATCAGGATTGCGTCGGCAGACGGAAAACCATTCCATTGTATTGGAAATATTCCGGTTGAACCGCATATGTCGGCGAACGATCAAGTGATACCAGATGCCGTTGTCATCTGCGACATGTATACGTCGATCTACGATGTGCCGAAGGGCCGATACCCCCGAGAAATTGCGTGGCTGCGAAAGATGCACGCGGAAGGCGCTATGTTGACTTCGGTCTGCTCAGGATCGCTCCTTCTTGCAGAAGCAGGGCTTTTGGACGGGAAAGAAGCGACAGCGCATTGGGCGTACCGTGACATGTTTCAACGCCATTATCCAAAGGTTGCATTTCGCAATGAATCCATTCTGTGTTTGGCAGCCGAAGCAAACAGCATTGTGACCGCAGGTGGAGTCAGCGCGTGGCATGATTTGGCTGTATACCTGATCGCCAGATTTTGCGGTTACCAACATGCGATTGAAACCGCGAAGGTATTTCTGATTAGTGGCCACTCTGAAGGCCAGTCACCTTACTCAGTCATGACCCGTCCAATGGAAACCTCGGATGCGCAAATTTCTGACTGCCAAGTTTGGATAGCTGATAATTACGCTCTCGCTAGGCCGGTCGAACAAATGGTTGCCCGATCCGGCCTGAACCCTCGTACTTTTTCACGTCGATTTCGTTCTGCAACTGGCTTTGCGCCCATCGAATATGTGCAGGCGCTCAGGATAGAAGAAGCCAAGCAGATGCTTGAAACCGATATGCATTCAGTGGACGACGTTGGCGGTTCAGTTGGTTATGAAGACCCAGCATCGTTTCGTAGGGTATTCAAACGAGGCGTTGGTCTATCACCAGCCGCCTATCGAAAGAAATTTCAACGCATCTCGCAGATCGCCAAGCCAATTGCGGCGGGGTGACGTCGAGGTCTTCACGAAGCGGACGTTGGCGCAGCTGCCGCGAATGTCTCATAAATCCGCTTAGTTGTCGTAAGTCCAATTCGCAACGAAAGCCCGCTCCCCGCCCGAAACCGACCTCAACTCACGATCAGTAAGAGCACCTGTCTCCCCTCACCGCCCCGCAAACGCCAGATACACCGCATGCGCCATCACCCCATCGAGATGCGCCGCCGCCGCTCTTGACCACGGTGATCTCCCCGGTCGCCCCTCGCCCCCCCCCATCAAATCCCGGTAAACGCCCAGATCGCCAGGCAGCTGGCGATGCCGACGACCAGGTTCATCACCAGTCCGACTTTCAGAAAATCGGCAAAGCGGTAGTTGCCGGCGGCATAGACCAGCGTGTTGGTCTGGTAGCCGATGGGGGTGGCGAAGCTGGCGGAGGCGCCGAGCATGATGGCGTAGATCAGCGGTTTCGGGTCGATGCCGAGCGAGGTGGCGAGACCGATCGCCATCGGCGTCAGGATCACCGCCACCGCATTGTTGGAGATCAGCTCGGTCAGCACCGAGGTCAGCGCATACAGCACAAACAGCACCAACAGCGGCGACACGGTTTTCAAAAACGGCGTCACCGCATCGACCAGGCTTTGCACCACGCCGGTGTTATCGAGCCCGCGGCCGATGGCCAGCATGGCGAAGATCAGCACCAGGATCGAGCCGTCGATGGATTTCCAGGCGTCCTCGGCCTCGACGCAGCGGGTGAGCAGGATCATGCCGACGCCGAGCAGCGACAGGGTGACGATCGGCGCCACGTTGAAGATCGACAGCACGATGACGCCGATCATGGTCAGCATCGCCAGTCCGGCCCGGTGCCGCTTGTAGGGTCTGAGTTTCGGCACGGCGGCTGCGACAAAGCTTTCCGACTGGAGAATATCGGCCAGATCGCCGGGGCTGCCTTCGAGCAGGATGCGGTCGCCGGCGCGCAGCCGCACCTCCGAGAGTTCCGGTCCGGGATTGTGCTTGCGCCGGGAAATGCCGAGCACCCGCACGCCGGCCTTGAACCAGCCCAGATCACGCAACTGCCGCCCGCTCGAGCCCGCGTCGCCGGCATAGACCGCCTCGATCTTCTCGGTCTTTTGCTGATCCGCCGCGGCGAGCAGTTTCTTGTAGTAGCCCAGCTTGTAGTTGGGGTGATCGCGCAGCGTCAGCAGTTCGGACTGGTTGGCCTGAAAGATCACCAGATCGTTGGTGTTGAGTTCAAGCGCGGGGTCGGGTTTCAGCCGCTCGCTGCCGCGCAAAATCGCCAGCACACGGGTTTTCGCCAGCGCGCTGAAATCCTTCAGCGGCCTGCCGGTGGAATTGCCCTCGTCCGCGTTGGCCGCAGGGGCGATGATCTGCGCCTCGGACATGAATTCGGTGGCGCTGTCGTCGATGGCGTCGCCGGAGACGATGTGGGCGGGCAGCAGGCGCGGCCCCAACAGCAGCAATGTCAGCGCCCCCACCACCAGCGCCACCAGGCCGAACGGCAGGATCTCGAGCATCCGCATCGGCTCCATGCCCTCGCGTTGCGCCACGCCATCGATCAGCAGGTTGGTGGACGTGCCGATCAGGGTCAGCGTGCCGCCGAGGATGGACATGTAGGAAAGCGGAATCAGCACCTTGCTCGAGGCGATGTTGAGCGCGCCGGCCATTTTCGAGATGATCGGGATCAGCACGATCACCAGCGGCGTGTTGTTCATCAGACCTGACGCCAGCGCAGCACCGAGCAGCAGCAGCACAATCGCAATCGGTCCGCGCCGTTCCGACAAGGTGACAAAATACGACGACGCCGCGTCGAGCACGCCGGTGCTGACCAGCGCCGAGGACAGGATGAACATCGCCGCGATGGTGATCGGCGCCGGGTTGGAAAACACCGCCAGCACTTCCTCGGTCGAGACATAGCCGAGCAGCAAAAACGCCGCCGCACCGGCGGTGGCGACCGCCGCGGGTGGCAGTTTTTCGAACAGGAACCCGAGGAAAACCAGCCCGAGAATGACGGCGGAAAGACCCGACGGCGTGTCTCTCATGAATTCCGCGTAAAAACTTTCAACCATGAAACCGCCCGGAGCCGAGAGTGCAAGCTGATTGACAAACGCGCCGGCAGCCGGAGAGTTGCGTGACCGGACATTTTATTCAGCGTGAGCGCCAGCCCGTCTGATGGCTTCCGCCTGACAGACCGATTGCGCGATCACCCCGTCGGGAGCGGCGCCGCGCTTGCAGGCCACGGTGATCTTGGCGCCGGATCCGCGTCGGCCTTGCCATCGGGATCATCACCTTGTCGCCATGGCAATTGGGGGCTTGCAGCTTCTCAGCCGATCGCCGCAACGATTTTGCGCAGTTCGGCGGTTCTTGCGCCGAGCAGCAGCACGTTTTTGAGCGCGGTCTTGGGGTCGTCGGTTCGAAACAACACGCCGTTGTCGCGGACCTCGCGGTTGATCACCTGCTGGCGCGTCCCGTCAGCTTCGCGGTTTTTCATGGCCACCGCAAAATACATCCGGGCGTAGCGGTGGTTGATGCGATTGAAGAATTTCTCGTCAGCGGTGATTTCGGCCGAAAAATTGGCGATGTAAAACCCCCAGGTGACGTCCTTGTAGTCGGCAAAATCGGTCTTCGACGCCGTCACATGGATATAGCCAAGGTGCGGTGCCTGGGCCAGCGTCTTGTGAAAGATGATCTTCGGGAACTGGATGTCCTTGTGGAACCTGTTCAATCGCTGATGCGTCTTCCTGCCGGCGTTTTCAAGCCGGATTCCGGTTCGCGCCGCGACCTCCTCATAGGTCAGGAAGCGCCGTTCTTCCTCGACCCAGTCCTCCGCGTTGCGGACAATCCGCCCGGTTCTGAGAAAGTTGGTATGGATCGCCTTTGCAGGAACAGCTGCCTGTCCTGTCGCCTTGGCCGCGTAGTATCTGAACTTCGACATGTCGACAACGAGCTCTGGTTTCCAGAGCGGAATAGTGACCGTAAACGGTTAATGGATTGCTGCAGCCACCGTAAAATCCGGCGACGCGACGACGCCTGATCGCGCGAGGCCACCGCAGCGGACATTGAGGAACCCCGCAGCATCCGCGTTCAAAACCGGCAAGGAACCTCGGCAGCAGGCGCCAATGCCGCCATGAACCGGTGCGCAGCCGGCGCGCGCATCATTGCCACGCTTTGATGGCGTCAGGAGCGCCGCGTCGCCTCACCGCCCGGCAAGCGCCAGATACACCGCATGTGCCATCATCACGTCGAGATGCGCACCGCCGCCGTTCTTGAACACGGTGATCTCCTCGGGGGACTGGCGCCCGGCCTTGCCCTGCACCAGATCGTGCATGTCGCCCTCGATGTCCGCCTCGGTGATCGCGCCCGAGGCGAGCGGGATCATCAGCTCGCCGATATGGGCAATGGTGGTGGCGCGGCTGTCAACAAACAGCCGTCCGCGGGTCAGCGTCGCATCGTCGGCCTCGCGCATGGTGGGCGTATAGGCGCCGACCAGATCGACATGGGTGCCGGGCCTGAGCGCCGCGCCGCGGATCAGCGGCTCGGTCGTCATGGTGGCCGACGAGATCAGGTCGGCGCGCGACACCGCCTCGTCGAGATCGCTGACCACTTCTGTGGCAACCCCGTCAAGCGTCGCCGCCAGATCCTCGGCCCGCGCCGCGCTGCGGTTCCAGATCATCACCCGGTCCAGCGAGGGCCGCACCGCGCGGTGCGCGGCAATCAGCGGCCCCGCCATCGAACCCGCGCCCACCATCAGCATGGTTTTCACGTCCGCGCGCGACAGGCACGACGAGCCAAGGGCTGAATCTCCCGCCGTCTTCCACGCCGTCAGATCCACACCCTCCAGCACCGCCACTACATTGCCTTGCGCCTCGTCAAACAGCAGCACCTGCCCCTGCACCGAGGGCAGGGCCTGCTCGGAGGACGGATTGTCGGGATAGATCGTCACCGCCTTGACGCCCGAGGCCAGCCCCGGAATCCAGGCGGTGCGCACCAGCATCTTGCGGCCGGCATTCTCGATCAGCGAGTCCCGCAGATCCGCCGGCGGCATCAGGTGCCCGGCGCGCAGCGCCTCCACCGCGAACGGCCAGGAACAGACCGAACCGATATCGTCTCCGGTAACAATGCGCATGATAAGTCCTTCTGAATGCAAGTCTGTCTGTGCCGGTCCTGCTGCCGGTCTATTTCCTGGTCTGCCTGGTCATGGCCGTGCGCACATCTTCAAGCGTGTCCTGCATGTTTTTCTGCAGCACCTTGAAGGCGTCGGTTGATGATTTCTGCGCCAGGCCGGCGATCTCGCTGGTGTTCTTGATCGCCATCTCGAACGACCGCTTGGCGAAGTCCGCCTGCGCCGTCATCATCGCCGCCGGATCGCCGCCGGATTTCATGGTGTCCGCCATGGCGGAAATTTCATCCAGCGCTTGTTGCACCATCTCGCGCTGCCGCGCCATGATCGACGTGGCACCCGAGCCTGCCGTCTTGGCGGCCTCGTCCAGCGCCTGCAGGTTCTTCTTGTGCCGCTCGACAAGGGCTTCGAGATCCTGTGAAGGCAGCTTCATGTCCTTGCCGAAATTCATGAACATGGAAACCAGATCGTCGGTGGAGTTCTTCTCGGCCATGGTATTCCTCCAGGTTGCGGCGGACGCCTGCCCGCCTGATGCTGTGGTCAACTATACAGCCCTAACGTCGGTGGCCCAACGCTAATTTCAACCCCCGCGCGGCCGCTACGCTGCACCTGCCGATTGCACATCCGTATCCTCAGACCACAGCGCATTTTGCGTGAAGCCATGAACCAGCCGCGCGAAAAGCGAACCGAATCTCCTGCTGCATCGCAACAATTATTGCGACGCACAATTCATTTTAGTGCTGTGAGCATATCCGATTCGCTGGCCCGGAGCCGCATATATCTGCCATGGCATGTGCCGAAATCCGGCGGCCCGCGCCGCGCCGGGCGCAGTCACGACCCGCGCCCCCACCGTCACCCGCAACAGCCAGAACCGGCAGTCTCGGGATCGCGGCCAATCATCGTCATAAGCTTGACGGCCGCGTCGGCAGCGGAAGTCCCCGACGCCGTCTTGCGGTTTCGGCCTGCGCCGCGCCAACCTGCCGTCGCGCTAGGACTGCCACGGTCGGACACCTGCCCGGCACGGATCCGGCTTGTCGCTCAAAACCGCATTGAAACGATCCGGGCCACTTTGAAAAGGTCTGGTTGCAGCAGCGCCGCCCCTGTCGAAGGCTCGTCCCGCCGGGTCCGTTCACCCATCGCGGCCGAACGCATTTGCCGCCTTAACGGCCGATGCCGTGCGGGTCCAGTCCAAGCTGGGCATCAAACACGATCCGCTCAACGCCGAGGGCTTCAAGGGCGCCGCCGAAGTCGCCCGGAAACTGTGTCCTGAAGTTGCCGCCGCCGCGCTTGACGCCGCAGCCACAGTAATGTCGTGGCGCGGAAAATCTGTTCAGGCCGCATCCGGAAAATCGGCCGGCAACTCGAAAATCGCTTTGCACTGTCTCTGCCCTGTCAATTTTTCGCATCACCCGGAACACCTTTTTCTCAAATTTTCAAATGGCTTGCGGTAATTTCCGGACTCTTGTTGCAAGCCAGTTGATTCAAAGTCTCAATTCATCGTCACGGCGGCCGAAGTCATTTCGGGCGCAGGCAAAGGTACGCTGGGAAATTTCCTGTGCGCACGGTCACGCGCCGCCAGCCGCAAGCCGTCAGCGACATTGATCCGGCCAACGGACTGGTCGCTGGAAAACTGCATCTTGGCGCCGAACTTGCGCGCCAGCGCCTTCATCGCGTGGTTCTGCGACCCGGTCTCGACGATGATCTCGGAGATCTCGTTTTCAGAAGCCGCCCGCAGAAGCGCCTTCACCAGGATGGTCCCCAGCCCCTTGCGGCGCCAGTCCGACGCCACCGAGAAAGCCGACTCGCCCTCACCTTGCGCGATCTGTCCACCGGTGTGCAGCTCGGCCACCGCAACCAGGTGGTCGCCGACATAGGCGCCAATGACGATGGCTTCGTTGAGCGAGCGGGCGATGTACTGATCGAGCCACGGATCGGAGACCAGACCGTTGAACCGGTCCCGGAAATCCTCGTAGTGAAGCTCATGAATATGGGCGCAGAAATCCCGGGCATCCGACGGCCCCAAATATTTGAGCGTGACGTCGCTGCCGATAACTAATTGTGGGTCGCGCGGTTTAAACAGAAACCGGAAGAGCATGGTCGACCTCCAAAGGTCATTCCTCCCGAATTCACCTGAACCCTACATAATTGTGCAGCGCAACAAAATCAAGACAAGCTTTTGTGACAATGGAAATAAGCCGTGTTCGTGCCTGCTCTGGCGAGATCGTCAGGGCCTCGATCGATCTGCCGCTCACGGGCGCCGCGGCGGTTGTCTTCAAACCGCAGGACTGCCTGCAAAGGCGCGGGCACCCGGCCATGAGCGCGCGTGCTCTTGCCGGCGAGCGGTCAATGCGGACGCGCCCGCAGGTCAGGTGAAACAAACCAGCCCGCTGCCGCGGATGATTTGCAGCCCCCGCTGTGCCCACGCTGCGCGGCCTCAGTCGATGAGGCCAAGCGTCCGCGACAGGCTTTCGGCCAGATCCCGCGCGTAAGTCGAAAACGCCATGATCTCGAAACTGTCATCCCCGGTCCGGGTCAGTTGCACCGGCACATGACCAAACAGGGTCGGCGCGCTTGACCCAGGCTTGAACACGGAAAGTCCCGTGTCCATGCCCGACTGGGTGGCGATAACGTCTTCAGCCCGGGGCCCGGAGAGTGACAACCTGATCCGCGCATCCGACAGATCGCACAGGCTCACCTGAGCTGGTGCGCCAAGCCGTTCGACGAGCGCCGAAAAGCTCTCGCCTGCGGCACCGACCGCCAACGCCTGGCCGGGCTGCACCGCGCGAACAACTCCGTCCCCCGCCTTGGCTGCCTTGCGCACCACGGCAGAACTCGCCACAGGCCCCGAGATCAGACAGACCGGCGCATCGGGCAATTGCGTCAGCGTGACCTGTTCGCAAGCGCTGACCGTCAGACCGGCAAGCAGATCCGGCGAGCCGGCATTAGCTGCAAGCACAGGCTGATCAGCACGAACCGGACGAGCCCCGCTCTTCGAACTCGTATCGATAAACACCGGATCACCGACAATCGCCCGGGTCTCGATGCCGCGCAGCCCATCCCACACCGTCAGAATTTCACCATGCCGGTCGCGCCCGTCCTTGAGCATCGCCAGCGCGATAGTGGATTTGAGATGCGGCGACCAACAGGCCGAGGTGACATGGCCCTGATCATTGGCCATGGTCGGCGCGGCATCCGGTTCGATAAGATGCCCGCCGGCCAGAATACGGTGCGCCGCATTGACCGGCCTGAGCCCCACCAACTGCTCACGATTCTCGCGCTGCAAGCCTTCGCGCGAAAGCATCACCCGGCCGATGAAATCATCCTTCTTGGTGCTGACCATCTTGCCCAGCCCCAGATCGCCCGGCGTGGTGCGCCCGTCGATCTCGGAATGGGTGATAAAGCCCTTCTCGATCCTGAGCACATTCAGCGCTTCCAGCCCGTAGGGCGTAATGCCGAAGGGCACTCCAGCCTGCATGATCGCATCGGCTATCGCCTCGCCGTGGCGCGCCGGCACCGCCAGCTCGAACGCCAGTTCGCCCGAAAACGAAATCCGGAACAGCCGCGCCTCAAGCCCCGAATAGAGCCGCACTTCGCGCGCCGCCAGAAACGGCATCGCCGCTTCGCTCAGATCCGCATCGACGATCCGCTTGAGCACATCGCGCGAAGCCGGCCCTGCAACGGTGATCTGCGCCCACTGGTCGGTGACCGAGGCCAGCCGCACATCGAGTTCCGGCCACAGCGCCTGGGCACAGAATTCCAGATGCGCCATCGCCTCGCCGGCCGCCGCCGTGGTAGTGGTGATCAGATAATGGCTTTCCCCCATCCGGCTCACCGTGCCGTCATCCATCAAAAGCCCGTCTTCGCGCAGCATCAGGCCATAGCGCGCCTTGCCGATCGCCAATGTCGACATCTTGCCGGTGTAGATCAGATCGAGGAATTTGGCCGCGTCCTTGCCCGACAGATCGATCTTGCCCAGCGTCGAGGCGTCGGAAATGCCAACGCTCGCGCGCACGGCAAGCGTCTCGCGGTCACAGGCCTCTTTCCAGCTCACTTCGCCGTCCCGCGGAAAATGCGATGCCCGCATCCAGGCCCCGGCCTCGATAAACACCGCACCGTGTTTTTCGGCCCAGCCATTGAGCGGCGAGCGCCGCACCGGGCGGTAACGCGCGCCCCTATGCTCGCCCGCCAGCGCGCCGATGCTGACCGGCGTGTAGAACGGCCGGAATGTGGTGGTGCCTACCTGGTCCGGGCTCACGCCACGGTTTTCCGCCAGGATGCCGATGGCGTTGACATTGGACAGCTTGCCCTGATCGGTGGCCATGCCGGTGGTGGTGTAGCGCTTGGCAAGCTCGACATGGCCATAGCCCTCGCGCACCGCCAGCCCCAGATCCGACACGGTGACATCGTTCTGAAAATCGACGAATGCCTTGCCGCGCGCTTCGGCGACATGCCACAGCGTCGCGAACCCGCTCGATCCGCCACAGGCCTCCCGCACATCGGGCACATCGGCCTTGCGCGGTTTGAAACCAAGCTCGCCTGCGGCACGAGCCCCGGCTTCGGCGCCACTGTTGAGGCACCCTGCCAGATCGAGAACACCCGCGGCACTGCCCGCAGAATTCAATCCGTCGCGTTCAGCCGGCGGCAGGAACATGCCTGTGCCTGCGTCCCACACCGGCCTGTCGCCACGATGGCAGGCAAGACCCACCACCGGGTTCCAGCCGCCCGACATCGCCAGCGCGTTGGCCTTGATCCTCTGCCGCTTGCCCGAGACCCGGTCGATCACCTCAATACCCGACACCGCCTTGCCACCCAGCGCGTCGGCCACAACATGGCCCGAAAGCACCCGAGCGCCGTCTGATGCCGCAAGCTCCGCAGCCGGCACATCACTGCGCGCATCGACAAGCGTCACCGCAAGCCCGCGCGCCAAAAGATCTCGCGCCGTCTCGTGGCCGGAGCCGCCGGTGGCAAACACCGCCACATGGTCGCCCGGCCTGATCGCCTGAGCATTGACCAGCCCGCGCATCGCCGAGGCCGTCATCACGCCGGGGCGATCATTGCCGCCAAACACCAAAGGCCGCTCTTCAGCCCCCGCCGCCAGCACGGCGCGCTTGGCCACAATCCGCCAGACCCGCTGCGCTGGACCGGAAACCGCGCCATCGCGCCGTTCGACCGCGCCATAGACGCCGCTGTCATAGGCACCAAACACCGTGGTGTTGGAAAGCAGCCGCACATTCAGGCTCGCCATCAGTTCCCCGATCACACCCGCGACAAAGCCCGGCCCGTCGGCATCGCCGATCTCGACACGATCCTTCAGCAACCGCCCGCCAAATTCCACATTCTCGTCGCACAGCACCACCCGCGCCCCGGCGCGCGCAGCCGCGAGCGCCGCCATCAGGCCGGCCGGTCCGGAGCCGATCACCAGCAAATCGCAATGGGCCCAGCGCTTTTCATAGTCCTGCGCGTCGGCGACGTGGCTGGCGCGGCCCAGCCCGGCGGCGCGGCGGATCACCGGCTCATAGAGCTTTTCCCATAAGCTCGCCGGCCACATGAAGGTCTTGTAGTAAAAGCCTGCACCAAGAAACGGCGACAGCGTCTGGTTGACCGCACCGACATCAAAGCCCAGTGACGGCCAGCGGTTCTGGCTTTCGGCCACCAGCCCGTCGCGCAAGCCCACCATCGAGGCGCGCAGATTGGGTTCCCGCGTTGCGCCGTCGCCCAGCGTGACCAGCGCATTCGGCTCCGACGCCCCGCCGCTCAAAAGCCCGCGCGGCCGGTGATATTTGAACGATCTACCCATCAGGCTGACGCCACCCGCCAGCAACGCCGAGGCCAGCGTGTCACCTGCAAAGCCTTCAAACCCCTTGCCATCAAAGGAAAAGCCGAGCGTGCGCGACCGGTCGATCAGCCCGCCATCGTCAAACCGGGAGAAGCTCATGGTTTCGCCCTCCCCTTGGCGGGTTTCGCCGCTTTGTCTGCTGTCCCGGCCTTGGTGCCCCTGGAAGCCCGCGCCAGCGTAAATTCCGCCGCGTCCGTCACTGCGTGCACATCATGGCTAAACGTATCGCGCTCCACCACCAGCCAGCGCCGGCAACCGCCCGAATGCTGCCAGTGCTCTGCCATCACGCCGCGCACATTGTCGCGGATGTGCACATAGTCGTCCCAGGCTGCGAACTCCGCCTCCGGCGCCGGCCGCACCGGCTTGGCGTCACCGCGAATGGTGAATTCTTCCTTGGGCCGAACCCCGCAATGGGGACAGGTGATCAGACTGGCCATCTTATCCGTCCCCCTAGTGCAGGTTTGCCTGGGCGCCATGCCCGGTTTCATCGATCTGGTAGCCGCGCGAAAACCGGTCGAGCCGGAAGGCACGTGCCAGTTCATGGGTCTCGCCGGTGGCCAGCAAATGCGCAAAACACCAGCCCGAGGCCGGCGTCGCCTTGAAGCCGCCATAGCACCAGCCAGCGTTAAGATAGAGATCGTCGACCGGCGTCTTGTCGATAATCGGCGAGCCATCCATCGACATGTCCATCACCCCGCCCCAGGCCCGCAGCACCTTGACGCGAGACACGGCGGGCACCATGGCGCAGGCCGCCTCCATCACGCTTTCCACCGTCGCCAGATTGCCGCGCTGGGCGTAGGAATTGTACAAATCCAGGCTGCCGCCGAACACCAGCCCGCCCTTGTCCGACTGCGACATGTAGAATAGCGCCGCGCCAAAAGTCACCACCTGGTCTATGAACGGCTTGATTCCTTCGGAAACGAATGCCTGCAGCACCTGGCTTTCGATCGGCAGCCGCATCCCGGCCATC
>TARA_R110002050_G_scaffold300769_1_pt1 | contig 83444 bp, 68 predicted proteins | sample TARA_R110002050 | Tara Oceans TARA_R110002050 (sample SAMEA4396988) | marine metagenome | biome: Polar Biome; feature: [DCM] deep chlorophyll maximum layer (ENVO:01000326); material: water (ENVO:00002006), including particulate matter (ENVO:01000060) such as... | depth 25 m
GAAATTGTTGGCATATATATTATATATAAATTTTAAAGTCCTCTTCTAAGAGGGCTGCAAAGGTATAAATTAAAATGAATATTTCAAACCCTAATTCATTAATTTTCACAACATAGCCGATATTTTTTTTAAGACCTAGTGTAATCGCTAAATTTAAAGTGCAATTTGCTACTTATTTTAACCTGATTAAGTTTTGAGTGCTTTTTCGAAGCATACACCATAAAGCGATTTCAATAGAATTTAAAAATTATACACCCTACCATATTATAAGTGTGGTTTTTCCGTTAGATTTACACAATAAAATAGTTTTTGTAGCGTGGTGAAATCCTTTTTTATACTCCTTATTATATCCTTACTTTTTTCAAGAAAGTCATCTTGCCAAAACTTCCATCTAAAGGTAAGCGGAAATTCTGAATATGAAACACAAATAATAGATTCATTAAACTACTTAAAAATACATATAGATCTTAATTCTATAAAACTTGAAGTAGACGCTGTTCAAAAAGCACTTTACAAAAAAGGTTATATTGAAAACAAACTAACCCCTATAAAAAAAACGAATGATTCAACTTTCATTGCTCAATTTCATTTAAAAAATAAATTTAACACGATATACATATACTATAACAAAAACTCAATAAGCACAGATGTTTTAAATATAATTTCAAAAGATGTTTTTGAGGATTACTTCATAGTAAAGCTTAGTAAAACCGAAAGCGCATTAAACTTTATCAATTCAAAAATTTCAAATCTAGGATTCCCCTTTTCTAAATTAAGATTATCAAATATTGAAGTCACAAAAAATCAAACACTAACGGCTAAACTGATTATTGAATCCAACACAAGAAAAAGAAACATTAGTAATATTATTATCAAAGGCTACGAAAAATTTCCTCGCTCTTATTTAAAACACTATTTAAAAATTAAACCCAATCAATCTTTTAACTTAAAAACTATAAAGCAGAAAACAGAACAACTAAATGACTTAAAGTTCGCGAATCAAATAAAAGCTCCTGAAGTTTTGTTTTCAAAAGACTCTACATCCTTATACTTATATCTAGAAAAAGCTAAAAGCAATTCGTTTGACGGGTTCTTAGGGTTTGGCACTAATGAAGAAACTAACAACCTCGAATTTGATGGCTACTTAAACTTAAACCTTACTAATAATTTAAATTTCGGAGAAACCTTTAGACTTCTATATAAAAGTGACGAAAATGATCAAAAAACTTTCGACACCAATTTAACACTCCCATATATTTTTAAATCCCCTATTGGAGTTGATTTGCAATTACGCATTTTTAAAAGAGATTCTTCTTTCACAACCGTCAATCAATCCGTAAAGCTACACCATCAAATTAATTCTAAACATAAAATATACGCTGGTTTAACAAATTTAGAATCTAACAACCTATTAACAGAAAACACGATATCTAACAATATAGCAGATTACAAAACCTCATACTACTCTTTTGCTTATGAGTTTTTAAAACCACAATCTTATAATTATTTATTCCCTATAAATTCTAAGTTTTATTTTGAAACTAATTTTGGCAAAAGAAAACTCATAAATGAATCTCAAAAACAATCACAATTTACTATTGATGCCTTTAAAAATTTTAACCTTAATCTTAAAAACAATATTTATATAAGATTAAATAGTTCCATACTAATTTCTGACACTTACTTAGAAAATGAATTATTTAGATTTGGAGGTATTAATTCCATTAGGGGTTTTGAAGAAAACAGTTTACTAGCATCTGCATTTGGTATTATTAACAGTGAATACCGATTTCAATTAACAAATAGCGTCTACATACATTCTATTACAGATGTCGCCTATTTTGAAAATAAAATTCTAAATACAAAAGAAAAACTCTTTGGTTATGGCTTTGGCTTTGGCATTTTAACCAAAGCAGGTCTCCTTAAATTTAATTATGCTAATGGCAAAATAGAGAATCAAAAATTTAAACTATCAAATTTTAAGATTCACCTCAGTATAACTACAGATTTTTAGTGTTTTTATGATATTTCCTTAAAATTCGCACCTAAAAAGCAAATTTTAACCATTATTTATTGTTTTATTAACTTTTTATTATGATTTTTGGCATTGACTAATTCAAATAATTATAAAATGAAAACAAAGTTTAGTGGAATTCTAACGCTATTACTAGCGTTTGTTGTGCAAATAACGTTTGCACAAGAAAAGACAATTTCAGGTACGGTATCAGATCAATCTGGTTTGCCACTCCCTGGAGCTACAGTCTTAATAAAAGGTACTACATCTGGTACTTCTTCAGATTTCGATGGAAATTATTCAATAAAAACAAATACAGGAGCAACTCTTGTGTTTAGCTTTGTTGGTTATACAACACAAGAAGTCAAAGTAGGGAGTTCAAATTCAATTAATGTAATACTTAGCGAAGATGCTGAGTCATTAGAAGAAGTTGTAGTAACAGCTCTTGGTATCAAAAGGAATGAAAGATCTTTAGGATACTCTGTTAAAGCAATTAAATCAGAGCAAATTACAGAAAACTCTGAACCAGATTTACTGAGATCTTTAAATGGAAAAGTACCTGGTGTTAATATTAACGTATCTACTGGAGTTGCTGGTGCAGCTAATAAAATAAATATTAGGGGTATTACTTCCTTTCAAGGAGGAAACCAACCATTATTTGTTGTTGACGGAACACCATATAGTAATGATGAAATTGAAACTTCGGACCAAGCTACTGAATCTGGCGGTAGTTATGAATCAGGGATATCTTCTTTAGACCCTAATGATATTGCCGATGTGCAAGTTTTAAAAGGTGCTATTGCAGCAGCATTATATGGATCAAGAGCCGTTAATGGCGTTATTCTTATTACTACAAAATCTGGACAATCTGGAGGAGCTTCAAATAAGAAATTTGAAGTTTCACTAAATAGCGGTCTTTATTTTGAAACAATAGCTAACCTTCCTGAATATCAAAACACTTACGGTAACGGTACTAATTTCAACTATAACAATGCTAATGGTTCTTGGGGGGCAAGATTTGATTCTCTTGAAACTATTCCAACTTGGCCTAATTTATTAGCTGCCTTCCCTGATCAATTTGGACCTACAGTTCCTTATGTAGCTCAACCAGACAATGTAAAGAACTTATTTAGAACAGGTATTGTTTCTGATAATTCTATTAATATTAGATCATCTAAAGATAATTCGAATTTTAGTTTAACAGTTTCTAATTTAGATCAAGAAGGCTATATTCCGTTTAACACTTATAGAAGAACTAACTTCTCAACAGGAGGTAATGTTACTTTAGAAAACGGTTTAAAAATTGGCGCAAATTTAAGTTACTCAGATAGTGAACAAGTGGGTGGTTTTTTTGGAGAAAATCAATTCTCTGGAGCCGCCTCATCATTTGCAAGAGTTTTAGTACTTGGTAGGTCATGGGATTTAACGTTGCCTTATACTGATTCTGAAGGAAAACCAGTAATACCTAATGGCGGATGGGATCATCCATTATGGTCTTGGGAACATAATCAAATAATTACTAATGTAAATAGAACTGTTGCAAACGTTAATTTTGGATATGAAATTAATGATCACATAAATGTAAGATACCAATTAGGTATTAACAAGTATGACTTAAGCAGATTACAGATTACAGATATTGGTTCTAGAGCTGCCGAGGGTAAAGGAAGAGTTATTGATGAAGATTATAACAGTGAAGAAATAGAATCTACTTTAGTTTTAAACTTTAATTATGATTTAAACGAAGATTTAAATTTAAATTTCACACTTGGAAACAATGTTAACCAACGTTCAAGTCGTGATAAACAATACACAGGAACTCAACTTATTGCTCCAGGTATATTTACGGTTGAGAATACCCAAAATGTGATTTCCGATTTTGATAACTCATCAAGAAGACGACTTGTTGGTGTTTTTGGTGATTTAGGACTTAGCTATAAAAATTATTTATTTTTAAATGCGACCGCCAGAAATGACTGGTCTTCAACATTACCTAAAGATAATAATAGTTTCATTTACCCATCTGTTAGTTCTTCAATAGTTTTTACTGATGCCTTGAAAATAGGTGGAAATGTTTTAACCTATGGTAAAATTAGAGGAGGTTGGGCCAATGTAGGTCGTGATGCTAATGCATATCAAATAAATAAAGTATTTTTGGTAGGTGATGTGTTTTCTGGAAATCCAGTTGTTGGTTTACCTGCTACTTTAGGTAACCCTATTTTAAAACCAGAAAACACTGAAGAAATAGAATTTGGAGCAGATCTTGAATTTTTCAATAAACGTGTCGTTGTCGATTTTACCTGGTATAAAAAAACAACTACTGATTTGATTTCAAGTGTTAATGTACCATGGTCTACAGGTTATGAATCTTTATTAACCAACATTGGTAAGATGGAAAATGAAGGCATTGAAATTGGGTTAAGTCTAGTACCTATAAGAACTGAAAACTTTTCATGGACAACATTTACTTCGTTTACAAAAAACAAAAACATTGTTAGAGAACTAATTGAAGGATTAGAACGATTCCCTATTGATGTTAATCAAGTAGGTTATGTGCAAGAAGGCCTACCTTATGGTATATTCTACGGTACTGCATTTGCTCGTGATGATGAAGGTAACTATTTAATTAACCAAGGAGAAGGTGATGTAATACAAGATTTGTCAAGCCAGGTAATTGGTGATCCTACTCCAGATTTTAAAATTGGTTTTACTAACACTTTCAGATATAAAAGCCTTAGTTTAAGAGCACAAATTGACTGGAAAGAAGGTGGGGACATATCATCTACAACCCTTGCCGCTTTGCTTGGTAGAGGTGTTACAAGAGATACAGAAGACAGAGAAGGAACATTTATAATTCCAGGTTTCTTGGGTGATGCTTCCACAGGGCTACCTTTATTAGATAGTTCTGGTCAAAAAATACCAAATAGCACACAAGTTACCTTAAACAATTTATATTTCACTCCTGGTAACGGAAGTACTTTTGGGCAAAATGCTGTTGATGAAGCATCAATCTATGATGGTACCGTTTATAGGCTTAGAGAAATTGCATTAACTTATGATGTGCCTAAAAAATTCCTAGAAAAAACTTTTATAGGGTCTATGACTGTTTCAGCTATAGGTAACAATCTATGGTATTTCGCACCAAACGTCCCTAAATACACAAATTTTGATCCAGATATTACGGCTTATGGCTCTAGTAATCTTCAAGGTATAGAAACACAATCTGCACCAAATTCTAAAAGATATGGACTTAAGGTTAATATAACATTTTAACTAAAAAAAATTATGAAAAATACATATAAAATAAAACCAAAAAGTTTCAAAGGCCTTATTATACCATGCTTGTCTTTATTACTTGTTTATAATTGCAGTGATTATTTAGACGTTAATAATGATCCAAATAACCCTACTTCTGCTCCTTTAAATCAATTATTAACTAATCTTGAAATAAATCTTAATGACATAACATATTATGATCAGTATATAGGCGAAATACTATCTACTTATGTTCATCAATTTGTTTTTCGTGAAGAACAGGATCAATATGGTACTAAAGCTGATAACTCTTTAATAATTAATTCTTGGAATAATTCTTACTCGGTATTAGCTGAAACAGACATTATTATTAGTCAAGGTACTGAAGAAGAGCAAATGATTATGGTAGGTATGGCTCAAGTTCTTAAAGGCTATACGTTAACAAATCTTGTTAACATATGGGGTGATGTACCGTTTACAGAAGCTGGACAACTTTCAGATGGTGTTATTAGTCCAAAATTTGATGAGCAGGCAGCCGTATATCAAGCTGCACTAGATTTAATAGACCAAGGACTTATAAACATCAACAGTGATACTGGTTTAAACCCTGGTACTCAAGACTTGTTTTTTGACGGAAACGTAGCAAAATGGACTAAATTCGTTAATACACTAAAATTAAAATTATATAATGAAATAAGGTTATCATCATTGTTTGATACAACTAAATTCAATGCTTTAGTTACTGAAGATAACTTTATGACGAGCATTAACGATGACTTCGAATTTCCTTATTCAACAACCCAGTCTCCTGCTGAAGAAAGAAATAGTATGTACACAACTACTTATGGAACAGGACAAGCTACTTTCTATGCAAGTCCATGGTTTTACGAGATTTTAAAAGGCTGGAATCCAAATATTCATAATGGATTAGAAGACCCTAGATTACCTTATTATTTCTTTAACCAATTAACCCCAGGAGAGTTACCTCCAGATGTTGGAGACCCTACTACTGGCGATCCAAAAGCAGATTATTGGGATAGTAACACAGGTTTCCATACTATTAGATTTGGTAGTGTAAGTGCAAATAGAGATTTTGCTTCAAGAGACTCTTCAACTTATCCTGGAATTTATGTATGTGGCGGACAATATGACGATGGAGCAGGTGGAAAAGCGACAACCGATCTTGGTACTGGAGCTGCACCTCACCAAATGCTAACCTATCATGAGTTTTTGTTTATTAAAGCAGAACTTATTCAAGCAGGCCTTATAACAGGAGATGCTAAAGCAACGTTGGAAGAAGCACTAATAACTGCATTCGAAAAAGTAGACAACATAGTTGACAATTCAAAAACGACTCAAACTGTTCCTGAACTTACTGGTACAACAGAAGTAGACACCTTTATTGCTGGTATTATTACTGAATTTGATTCAGCAGCTGCAGAGAAAAAAATGGAAATTATTATGACTCAAAAATGGGTATCTACTTTCGGAGATCCATTAGATCAATATAATGACTATAGAAGAACTGGATACCCAATATTGGCTAACCCAAATAGTACATCTAAAGAATACCAATTAGACAATGAAGATGAATGGCCTTTGATTGATAGTGAAACTACATTAACAAGACCTTATTCAGTATCTATATTTTGGCCACTTTCTGAATTGGATGTTAATAAGAACGCTCCAACTCAAAAGGATGTAACTACCTATAAAATATTTTGGGATAACTAAAAAAAACATACAATGAAAAATATAAAAATTTTAACATTCATTTTAGCAATTTTCATGCTAAACACATCTTGTGATAATGATGGAGGCACTTCTTTTATTCCTCTAGAGACTGGCGCTATGTCTAATTTCACATTAGGAGAAAGTAGTCCTGCTTTCATTGACCTTGCTACATTTAACTCATTAAGTTTACAATTTAATGTAAATGCAGCATATGGTACGCCAACATCAACCGACTTAAAAGCCTTTTGGACTACAGTTGACGGTAATTTATATGGTCCAATAACTATAGATACTGATATAACTGATTTACCAAAAGACTTTACAGTTACTGGAGCAGATCTTTTAAGTTCTTTTACAGAACTTAGTAGTACAGCAGATATAAATGTTGGAGATAAATTAACTTTATTTACCTCTTTCACGTTTGCAGATGGAAGAACATTGGATTTATTAAATGAAGAAGCTAAACCTAATTATTATGCGCCAGATTTTGATTCTTTTCCTGACTTAAAAGTACTACTTAGTTTTACTGTTTCATGTAATTCTGATTTAGGAGGAACACATTCTTATGTTTCATCTAATCTCCAAGCTGGTTACGGCTATGGATGTCCTACTGGCGAAGTAACTGGAACAGTGACCTTTGAAGACCAAGGTGGTGGTGCTTATTTGATATCCGATTTAGGTTTCGGGCAATACCCATCTAGCTGTTGGGGTGATGGCCCTGCTACTAGTGGTGGTGCTATAGTTACAGAAGTTTGTGGCAAACTAATTACTGGTGGTAAAGATCAATATGGCTTAACATATGATTGGGTTATTACAGGAATTTCTGGTTCAGAATTATTTATTTCTTGGACTAATGATTATGCTGACTCAGGTGATGTTATTATTACCAGAGAAGGTGGAGCAGATTGGCCTCCATTATTTACTGAGTAAGAAATACTCCTATATATTTTATCTTAAATACAAAAACCCATTTATATAAATGGGTTTTTGTATTTAAAAATCACATTATTATGATAAAAAAAATACTATACTTCTTCTTTCTTAATCTATTTTTAAATACAATTAATTTAAATGCGCAAAATACTGTTGGAGCTATAACTAATACCTCTAATGCATTTAATGGTTACACTTTGTTCTCTAATCACAAAAAAACTTATTTAATAAATAACTGTGGTCAAGTTATTAATAATTGGACTAGTAATTATATTGATGGAAAATCAGTTTATCTTTTAGAAGACGGAAGTATTTTAAGATGTGGTATTATTGAAAATACAAATTTCAATTTACCCGGCTTAGGAGGTGTAATAGAAAAGGTTAGTTGGGATGGAGATGTTATATGGGAATACCAATATTCATCAAGCAATTTTAGCCAACATCATGATATTTATCCTTTACAAAATGGCAATGTCTTAATTCTAGCAGTAACAAACAAAACTAATTTAGAAGCATTTCAAGCAGGTAGAAATCCAGCATTGTTAGATGAAGCTGCTCTTTACAATGAGCAAATTATTGAAGTAGAACCTACAGGGTTGAATACAGGAACGATAGTGTGGGAATGGAATATTTGGGATCATCTAATTCAAGATTATGACATCAATAAAGATAATTTTGGAATTATCTCAGAAAGCCCACAATTATTAGACATTAATTATTTGGGGGTATCGCTTAGGGCATCAAATTGGATACATGCAAATTCAATTCAGTATAATGAAGATTTAGATGAAATCATATTAAGTTCAAGACAAATGAATGAAATCTATATTATAGACCATTCAACAACAATTAGTGAATCAGCTTCACATATAGGAGGAACTCATAATAAAGGTGGTGATTTTATATACAGATGGGGAAACCCAATAGCTTATAGACAAGGCTCTGAATCAGATCAAAAGCTTTTTGGGCAACATACGGCTCATTGGATACCTAGTTCTTATACAGATGGCGGGAAAATTTTACTTTATAATAATGGTAATGGAAGAACACCAGCATTTTCTACTATTGATATAATTAATCCTGAAAAGGATATTAATAATAATTACATATATACTTCGGGCACCGCCTATGGACCAAGCCTTATTGATTGGCAATATACTGATTCACCTTCAACAGACTTATTTTCAAGAATTATGTCAAGCGCTCAAAGACTTCCAAATGGTAACACTCTAATATGTGATGCTGATTCTGGTTACTTTTTTGAAGTAGACAATAATAATCTTAAAGTTTGGGAATACAAAAACCCTCAAACAACCTCTGGAATAATTATAAGTCAGGGGGATATAGCTGAAAGCAATCTAACATTTAGAGCTTTTAAATACTCTCCAAATTACGCAGCATTTACAGGAAAAGATTTAACTCCTGGTTTACCTATAGAACTTAATTCTAATACAAATACTCCATGTAATGTTTTAAATATTGAAGATAAAGTATTAAACAACCTTAAAGTATATCCAAATCCAACATCTTCTTTAATTACTTTTAATTCTGATAAAACAATTGATAAAATTGAAATTTATAATTTAGTTGGTACAATTATGAATAGTTTCCAAAATAAGAGTGAAATTGATATGATCAATTATAAATCAGGAGTATATATTATTAAAATATATTCTGGTAGTTCAATTATAAATAGAAAAATCATAAAAAAATAAAAAGTATTATCCTAATTCAAACCACTTCCTATGAGGTGGTTTTTTTATACCTTTACCCCATGCAAGAACAAACACAAATATTCGGTATACGCGCAATCATAGAAGCTATTAATTCTGGTAAAACTATTGATAAAGTATTTCTTCAAAAAGGTTTAAAAGGAGAGCTATTTAGCGAATTAGAAAGTGTACTAAGAAAAAACAGTATTAACTCATCTTATGTTCCTGTTGAAAAACTTAACAGATTAACAAAAAGTAACCATCAAGGTGCTGTTGCTCAAATATCTCCTATTGCTTTTCATGATATGGAAACATTAGTTACTAGTGTTTTTGAATCTGGGAAAACACCTTTGTTTTTGTTGCTTGACCAATTAAGCGATGTACGTAATTTTGGTGCTATTATTAGAACTGCAGAATGTACGGGCGTAAACGGCATAATTATTCAGAAAAAAGGAGGTGCTCCTGTAAATGGTGATACCATTAAGACAAGCGCAGGAGCTGTTTTTAAAATTCCAATTTGTAAAGTAGATCATATTAAAGATGCTGTGTTTTTTATGCAAGCTTCAGATATTAAAGTGATTGCTGCCACCGAAAAAACAGAGAACACCTTATACGATGTGTCTTTTAAAGAACCTTGTGCTATTATTATGGGATCTGAAGATAGAGGAATAAACCCCTCTACATTAAAAGTTGTGGACGCTAAAGCAAAATTACCATTATTAGGTGAGATAGAATCTTTAAACGTATCAGTTGCCTGTGGTGCTTTTTTATATGAAGCCTTAAGACAACGTCGTTAATCTTTATTTTCTTTAAAAGTATAATTTATAGTAGGCGCTTGCTCCTCCTCTATTTCTGGTTCTATAGATTCTATAAAATTTCCATCTTCATCAAAATGTTTTAAAAACGGATCGTTAGCTTCGTTATAATGTTCTTGTTCCCAAATATATTTTTTAGGCTTTGCTATTTGCTTTCTAAAATAAAAGGCGAATAAAAGCCCTGTTATTAAACCAGATAAATGTCCTTCCCATGAAATACCTTCTTTAACTGGCATAGTATACCAAATCATACTTCCGTAAAGAAAAATAACCGAAAGTGATAAAGCTATTAGCCGATAGTGTTTAGCAAAAACACCTTTAAAAAAAGTAAAACTCACCAAGACATAAATGAGTCCGCTTGCTCCTATATGATAGGATGGACGCCCAATACACCACGTTAAAAATCCTGAAAACAAAATCCCTAAAAGAACAATTTTCCAAGCAATGGGTTTATAGAAATAAAACAAGGCCATTGATAACACTAACAGCGGAATGGTGTTATGATATATGTGCTTTATATCTCCATGAATAAACGGACTAAAAACAATACCTCGTAACCCTTTTATAGTTTGAGGGTAGACCCCATACTTACTAAAATTAAAACCAAAACGCACCTCGAACCAAAACACCAACCAAATAGTTAGCACAAAAAAAATGGGGTATCCCACTACTCCTGTCGAGAATTTAAAATGTTCTTGATCATTCATTACTCTAAATATAGCAAATAATTAACCAACTTGGTGTTTGGTGCTAAATTGGCAGATATACTCGCGTGAGGAATTATTCAGAGGAAAGCCCGACCCCGATTTTTCATCGGGAGACACGCCCAAATTAAAATAAAGGATAACTTTACATATCTAAATTCTTTTAAAAGATTCCTGTTTTCACAGTAATAAATACTTTAATTTTACAATTATGAATGTGAATGAACCTTTAGCGGAACGATTAAGACCAAAAACCCTAGAAGACTATATAAGTCAAGCACACCTAGTTGGTAAAAATGGCACGTTAACACAGCATATAAAGCAAGGTTTAATTCCGTCTATGATTTTTTGGGGACCACCGGGCATTGGAAAAACCACGCTTGCTAATATTATTGCAGCAGAATCTGGCAGACCTTTTTACACACTTAGCGCGATAAATTCTGGAGTAAAAGATATTCGTGATGTTATTGACAAAGCTAAACAAAGCGGTGGTTTGTTTACAACTAAAAACCCTATTTTGTTTATTGATGAGATTCATAGATTTAGCAAATCGCAACAAGATTCGTTATTACAAGCCGTTGAAAAAGGTTGGGTAACTTTAATTGGAGCGACTACTGAAAACCCGAGTTTCGAGGTCATTCCTGCCCTACTTTCTCGCTGCCAAGTTTATATTTTAAATGCGTTTGATAAAACCGGTTTAGAGACCCTTTTAAGGCGTGCTATAGAGAAAGATGAACACTTAGCAAAAAAAGACATAAAACTAAAAGAAACCAATGCGCTTATTAGACTTTCGGGCGGTGATGCTAGAAAGCTTTTAAACATTTTTGAACTGATTATAAACTCTGAAAATTCAGATACGGTTATTATTACAGATGACAGTGTTTTAAAAAAAATTCAAAACAATACAGTTCGTTATGATAAGACAGGCGAACAACATTACGATATTATATCGGCTTTTATAAAATCTATTCGAGGTAGCGATCCCAATGCTGCGGTTTACTGGCTAGCTCGCATGATTGAAGGTGGCGAAGATGTTAAATTTATTGCCAGACGTTTACTTATTGCTGCCAGTGAAGATATTGGAAATGCCAACCCAACTGCTTTAGTAATTGCCAACAATACCTTTCAGGCGGTTTCTACTATTGGCTATCCAGAATCTAGAATTATATTAAGCCAGTGCGCTACCTATTTGGCGTGCTCACCTAAAAGCAATGCGGCATATATGGCTATTGGTAATGCGCAACAATTAGTAAAACAAACAGGCGATTTATCGGTGCCATTGGGTATTAGGAACGCACCAACAAAATTAATGAAAGAGCTTGGTTATGGCGACGATTATAAATATTCGCACAATTACGAAAACAACTTTGCAGAGCAAGAGTTTTTACCAGACGCCATTAAAAACACCACATTTTACGAACCTAGTAATAATGCTAGAGAAAACGCACACCGGGAGTTTTTAAAACAACGTTGGAAAAATAAATACGGATATTAATTTTTGGGCGTTACCTCAAGGGTCGAGCTTTCCGTTACAATCTTTTTAAAACGTTATTACTAAAACAAAGCTAGGTTTCAATCTGAAAAATTTAAGTATTACAAAGGCTATTGTTCTAAATTTTAAAAAGGATTTTCACTGCAATCCCTAACGCAACCTCACGTTACAAAATAAGTTTAGAAATAAAGAATTTCTTGAAAGCAACTATCCTCAAGGCATAGTCATAAAGATATTTCACTGGCTTCATTTTAACCTACATAGGGTGAAAAACCAAAATTATATATTTAGATTCCGTTTGCACGGGAATGACAACTCCTACGGAAGTAAAGTCTAAGGAATGCTTTTCGATTAAAATTTAATATTTAGAACCTCTTGCTTTAAAACATCATTGTCATAATATTCTAAAATCCAATCGTCACCTTTTTTAGATAAAGTGCCATTCTTATTTACAACTAAAAACACATCTTTAATACTTGTCTTTTTTATTTTATAAACCACTTTAGGCGAACTATCAACTAACTGAAAACCATTTTCAATTTCTTGAGCGTATAAAACTTTAGATGATACTTTTTTAACAGCTACTTCTTTTATAGTCTCTACTTCTTTTGGTTCCGCTTTTACAACAGGAGCTTCAACCACTTCAATAACAGATTCTTTAACCTCAACAACTTCAGATTTCTTTTCTTCTTTAAGTGCTTGAATTTCTTCTTTTAATTTCTCAATTTCTTTAGAAACCTCAGTTTTGCCTTCTGTTTTAGCAGTTGCTATAACTGCATCTTTTGCTTTTGGCTCGTACTTATAATTAACACTTTTAAAAGACTTAAATGCATTTCTAATGGCTTCTGCATAAGCCTTCTTGTAGTCCTTTTCTCTACTTTCACCTTCTTCTAATGTATACACTACTTGGTCATTACACCCCTTTAGGGTTACTAATAATTTCGTTTTAAAAAGCCCACTACCTTTTGTAACATTAGTCCTTAGTGCTAAACACCTATTTCTAACCAAATCATCTGGATATTCATCACCTTCCATTAAAGTTTCAAATCCATATTTATTAAATAAAAATTTAGTTAATGCATTTAATTGGTATTGGTTACTTTCTTTTAAAAAATCATATTTAGTAGGAACAATTACATATTTGTAATCGTTTAAATTAGTTTGAGAAAATACACTAGTTACAATTAAACATGCAACAAGTAACGAGAAAAACTTAGTCTTCATTTTTATTAAATATATAGTTAAAACCTAAATGTAAATATACGCTTTGTGTGTGTTAAATTATAAAATCATCTAATTTAAACGAGATAATTAACTTTTATTTTTGATTTACAAATACTTTTTCAAATCTAAAAGCGCGTTAATTTGTTTAAAATTATTATCTAATATCGTATTATTAACATCAAAAAAAATAGCATCCATTCCTATTTCTAAAGCACCTAAAATATCTGCTTCATAATTATCACCTATCATAACGCTTTTATTAACATCGGCATTTGCTATTTTTAATGCATAATTAAAAATTTTAGGATTTGGTTTTTTAACACCAACCATTTCTGAATTTGTAACTGTTTTAAAATAATGATGAATGTTAGACTTGGTTAATTTACCATGTTGCACCTCTCCAAATCCATTAGTAATAATATGAAGATTATAGGTTGTATTTAGATACTCAAGGATTTCAAAAGTATGATCAAACAAATGGTTATAACTTGTTAAGTGCGTTATATAATCGTCTGATAATTTATAAATTAAAGAAGATTCAACATGAAAATCAATTGCTAAAAAAGCATCATTCAACCTACCAAAACGCAGTGCTTCCTTCTCAATTTTTTCTTCTCTATAAAGTTTCCAATATTGTAAATTTATAGGCTGATAATACGATAGAAAATGACGTAAATCAACATCTAAATTATTTATTTCAAATATCTTATTAAATGTTAAAGCAGAGTTTTTATCAAAATCCCAAAGCGTATGGTCTAGATCGAAAAACACATCAGTAATACCATTAAGCTTCATCATTTGCCGAATCTAAAATTATATTAAACAATTCCTTAAAGCCGCTCCATCTTTGGTCATCGCTAAATGTATAGTTATGAAATACAGGAACAAACTCACCATTCACTTGTTTTACCTCATTAATAATTTCATTTAAAACTTTCTTTTTATCTAATAACGATTTTGTTTTTAATAACGCATAATCCATAAGATGATACGGGCAAATTTTTAAAGGCGTTTGAATTTCATAATCTAGATCGTAAAACAAAAAAGGTGTGCAAGAACCTGCTCTAAAACCTATTTCATTTACGTAACCCATGGTATAATCTTCTAAAATTTCTAATTCAATATAATTTCTATAAGATTCTGGTAAATTAAGTTTAGAAAACGACTGTCTGGAAGCTTTTAAAGGATTGTTAACAATATCTTCAATCTTAATTTTTTCCTTTTTTAAAATAGACGCATCATCAATGGCAAAAAATGACGTTTTTAAGCCTACTTTACTATAATCTGCGACATGCTTTATAAGTGAGACAAACTTCTTTTTATTGGCATTTATTCCTTTATCATAAGTAGAATAATCGCCAATCATAAAGAAAAACAAAAACTTAAATCTTGATTGTTTTTGTTTATTAATTATATATTTAAAAGTATCAAATGGATCGTGCTTAAAGCCAAGAATCACCATAAACCTAAAATACAAACTTTTAAACCTAAACCTAAATAAATCTTTTACGGTACCTCCAAAAGTTCTCATAATACCTTTTAATTTATAGTTATAAGCGGTGGGCACATCTATAATAGGTTTTATGCGATATGTTTTTTCTGGAAACTTAAATTCTGTAAATTGATTTTGTAGAGCCTCTTTAAATTTATAAGCCCAAATATCTACTACGGGTTGATGTAAAAAATTATTTTTATAAGCAATACTTTCAGAAGCTGTAAAACGTCCATATTCGTCTTTTACATGTGGTAAATATTCTTCGTAACGTGATAACAAATAAAAGGAAGCCGAAAAAATATCAAACGGCATCGAACTTTTTTCACCATTATAAAAAAAACATTTTGTTCTGTCCCAATCGTGTATATGTATCTCAACACCGCTTAGTCCTTGTTCAAATAAAATGTCATGACTTTTTATAAAAAACTCATTACCCAACTGCTGTTTGGTATAAGACATCTTTAAACTATCATGAGCAATAAGAGCTTCTATTTTAGTTGTAAAAGACACTTGAATCCCCAAAACTCTGGTACAAATATGTTTAAAAACATATTTTACGCGTGGCGTTATTTTATGTGTATAAACTAAAAGCATAGTCCCTCTATCTCCTTTGTGCATCTCTCCCAAAGGAAAAGAATTTCGTTAATCAATTTATAATAGTCCTTCATCTGCAAAACTAAAGTATGCATTTTCTGTTATAATAAGATGGTCTAATACTTTTATATCTAAACTTTCTGCAGCTATTTTTAATTTTGATGTAATATGCTTGTCGGCTTCACTAGGTTTCAAAGCGCCAGACGGGTGATTATGTGCTAAAACCAATCCTGTAGCACCAACTTCTAATGAACTTTTAATAACCAAACGCACATCAACCAGCGTACCCGTAATACCACCTTTGCTTAACTGATTTTTTTGAATAACCTTGTTAGAATTATTTAAGTAAATAACCCAAAATTCTTCATGTTGCAGGTCTCCAATAACAGGTTGCATGAGTTCGAAAACCGAATTACTAGACGTTATTTTCTTTTTATCTAAAGCTAGCTCGCCTCTTCGACGCCTTCCTAACTCTAAAGCAGCCGCAATAGTTATTGCTTTAGCTTCTCCAATACCTTTAAACTCGGTAAGTTGTTTTATAGAAAGCTTTCCTAACTCGTTTAAATTATTATCTACACTTGCTAAAATTCGTTTACATAATGCTACAGCACTTTCTTCCCTATTACCCGAACCTATTAATATAGCAACTAATTCGGCATCGCTTAAAGCGGCTTTACCTTTATAAAGTAATTTTTCACGAGGTTGATCGTCTTGACTCCAATTTTTTATTGAAAACGATGATGGTTTTTCTTGCATTTGTTAAAGATAAATATTGTAATTTTATAAATCAACAATTGATACTAAAAAGGTGTTTTTTAAAAATAGCAAATATCTTTATGGGATAACAATGACAAAAAACTTATTATATCTAAATCTATTTACAAGATATGAGTAATAAAAGCTACGATATAACAAGTTGGCAACAATTTAAGAGAAACCTATGTACAAAGAAAAAACAGATAGGGAATTAATTGAACTTTTAGCAATTGATAAAAAGTTAACATTCCAATCTCAACTGAATTTAAAAGCGGAATTAAATCACCGAAATATTCAAGAGAATATCGCAGATTTGGAAAACACAATTAATGAAAAAATTTCTGAAATTGAAAATCTTGATTATTTGAAAAATATTGGATTTAAAGCCGACAAATTCGGAGAATCAATTAGAATTACCCGAACTGCCTAAGCTATGTTAATAGATATTATTGCAATTGTTTTGGGAATAATATTTTGTCTAATTGGCTTTTTCGGAATTTTAGGTATGATTGGTTCATTTTCAAGCGAAAGTGAATTCAGTATGTTTTCCCTAATCACAGCAATAGGAATGATAGTAATAGGAATTTTAGGAGTTAAGTTTTTAAGCGGAATTAAGCGTTTAATTCACTACGCTGGTTTTGAATTATTAAACAATAACGGAACGATAACTCTGAAAAAAAGATTTGACACAAAACTTGTAGAAATACAGAAAAACGAATCTTTACTTGAGTTAAAAGAACAATCGGAATTAATGACTTTAAAATTGGAATATGACGATATTTTAAGTGCAAATACAAATAATATTATTCAGAAAATGACAATATCTGAATTAACAAAAAGATTAAAAACTGTTGTATAAAAATAATGCGTAATTTAGTACTTAATCAAGAGTCTGTGCAGTTCTATTAGACATTAACATCACCAAAAAATATGGTAACACGCTGAAAAACAAATGTAAAGAAATCTTAAAAATCTAATCATACATTTTTTATGTGTAAAGAAAAATCAATTTTCTTATCAAAAGAATTATCTTTGTAAAGAAAAACAGATTTTCTTATCATTATGAATACTTTAAAATTAGAAAAATTACCACTAACAAAAGACATTGAAACTAAAAATGTTTTAAAGAAACTTAATGAAGCACATAAAGCACTAGCTGAATTAAAAGGTTTGGTATCTAGTATTCCTAATGAACATATTTTAATAAATACTCTAGGACTTCAAGAAGCTAAAGATAGTTCTGAAATTGAAAACATTATTACTACCCATGATGACCTTTACAAAGCTGAATTAAATCTTGACGGTTTAAAATCATTAGATGCTAAAGAAGTTCAAAATTATATCTCAGCATTAAAAACAGGATATTCATTAATTTCTAAAAGAAATATATTAACAAACAATAACATTATTAAAATTCAATCTGAACTTGAAAAAAATAATGCAGGATTTAGAAAAGTTCCTGGTACTGCTTTAAAAAATGCAACTACAGGAGAAGTTGTCTATACTCCTCCTCAAGATTATGAAACAATTAAAGACTTAATGACTAATCTTGAACAATTTATTAACGATGATAGTTTATCAGACTTTGATCCTATTGTAAAAATGGCAATCATACATTTTCAATTTGAAAGTATTCATCCTTTCTATGACGGAAATGGAAGAACTGGTAGAATAATAAATGTACTATATCTTGTAATGAAAGATTTACTTGATTTACCTATACTCTATTTAAGTAGATACATTATAGAAAATAAAGCTAAATATTATGAATTATTACAAGAGGTTAGAATTACAGATAGTTGGGAAAACTGGTTATTATACATTATTCTAGCTGTAGAACAAACATCTAAACAAACAATTTCTACTATTAAAGAAATTCAAGTATTAATGCTAGAGTATAAACATTTAATAAGAGACAATTACAAGTTTTATAGTCAAGATTTATTAAATAATTTATTCCAACATCCTTATACCAAAATTGAATTTATAGAAAAAGATTTAGGTGTATCTAGAATAACAGCTGGTAACTATTTAAACAAATTAGCTAAAGACGGAATATTAATAAAACAAAAACAAGGAACAGGAAATTATTATATCAATCATAAATTATACACAATTCTAACAAACAAAGTACTTTAACCAAAAAAAACTACCCAATCAATTCCTTAACAGCATCAAAATCTAATCCGCCATAATTACCAGAACTCATTAAAAGCAATGCTTTGTTATCAAAGTTTTGCGAGAACAAAAAGGCTTTAAAATCGTCTGGGTTAGTATAAATAATTAAGTCGTCTCGCTGAAAAGCATTGGCGATTTGATCGTGAGTAACTTCTTTTAGTTTTTTAATTTCTACAGCATGTGGCGAATAGAATACTACTGCAACATCAGCAGCATCTAAAGCGCCTTTATATTCTTTTAAAAATTCTGCATTTAAACTGCTGTACGTATGCAGTTCTAAACAGGCTAATAAAGTTCTGTTTTCGTATTGTTCTTTTACAGCATTTGTTGTGGCCTCTACTTTACTTGGTGAGTGTGCAAAATCTTTATAAGCGACACTGGTTTTGCTTTCTGCTATTTTCTCTAAACGTTTACTGGCGCCTTTAAAAGTCGCGATGGCTTCGTAAAAATCGTCTTCATCAATACCCATGTGTTGACAAATCCACTTGGCTCCTGCTAAGTTATTTAGGTTATGTTTTCCAAAAACCTCTATAGGTAATGCGCCTTCTGGTGTTTCAAGAAGTGTTTCGCCGTTTTCAACGGTGTATTCTGGAGTTTTGTATGCTATTTTTCTAATGGTATTTTCACTGGCTTCTACAACTCGCTTAACTTCCAAGTCTTCTTCATTGTAATTGATGCTCCCTCCATTGACAATAGAATCTACAAAAATGCTAAACTGCTCTACATAATTCTCGTAGGTTGGAAACACGTTTATATGATCCCAAGAAATACCGCTTAACAAAGCTATATTAGGCTTGTATAGATGAAATTTTGGACGCATGTCAATAGGTGAACTTAAATACTCATCGCCTTCTAAAACCATAAAATCGTTGTCATCTGTAATTTTTACCATGACATCAAAACCTTCAAGCTGTGCGCCTACCATATAATCGACATCGCGATCGTGATAATGCATAACGTGCAAAATCATAGATGTAATAGTCGTTTTTCCGTGACTTCCACCAATTACCACACGAGTTTTATGTTTAGACTGCTCGTACAAAAACTCGGGATACGAATAAATTTTAAGCTCTAATTCTTGGGCTTTTAAAAGTTCGGGATTATCAGCTTTTGCATGCATACCCAAAACAATAGCATCTAAATTTTGGGTGATTTTTTCTGGATACCAGCCAAAAGTTTCTGGCAAGAGTCCTTTGGCTTCTAATCTAGATTTTGATGGCTCAAAAATAGTATCGTCGCTTCCTGTTACTTGGTATCCTTTATTGTGTAATGCAATGGCTAAATTATGCATGGCAGAACCTCCAATAGCTATAAAATGTACGTTCATGTGTTCGTTTTGAATTCTAAAATATCACTTCAAATAATTCCAAAATGTCGAAATGATATCAAAAAGTAAATATATGAATTGATTGGTTTTTTTACCACTAAAGACTGCTATTAATTTTTAATATTAAATCTTATAACTGCTTTTCTTCTAAAGCTTGTATTTGTTGTAACAAATCTTTGTCTTGATGCTTTTTATAAGCTGCATTAAGATTTGAAATAGCTTTTTCAGGTTGATTTTGCGATATGTAAAAACGTGTTAGCTTATCATAACAAATTAACGACCCTCCTTCCTTAATAGCTAATTTATAATATTTCTCAGCCAATTGAAGTTCATTATCATACTCATAAACATACCCTTTTGCTAGATAACCATCAACTTTTGAAAGGTTTTCTAATTCTTGTGCATAACGAAGTGATTTGCTTTTACTCCCACCAAAAATTCCCGGCAATTGCATATACAATTCTACCAAAGCCCAACGCGCTTCTATATGGTTGGCATCTAATTCGGCAGCTTTAGTAAATGACACTTTTATAGCGCCAATTAACCCTATGGCTTTCAATTTATTTTGCAATGCTTTCATACCTAAAGCACCGCCGTATTTGTAATGATAATTTGCATTATCAGGATTAACTTCTACTATTTTTTTATAAGCATCAATAGCATCATCCCATTTTTTTTGATGCCCATAAGCATCTCCTAAAAGCTCTATAGCTTCTATATTATTGGGGTTTGTATCAAGATATTGACTGATTAAAATCTCAGCTTTTTCAAATTGTTTATTCTCAAAAAGAGTTTCTACGTCATTAAGACTCGTTTGGCTAAAACCCAATATAGGACAAAGAAATAAGAACCATACAATTTTCATAGTCATTGAGTCAATAGCACAAAAATAAGCTTTCATTAATAAACTTAAATCATTTTCAATGATAACGTTTAAAAGTTGACTTCTATTTTATCTATAAAAATCCTACCTTCACTCAACCAAACAATCACTTTACTCATTGGTGTTTTTTTTGGTATAACTTTTGAATGTATTTTAGAGACAAACTTTTAGCTATGAAACACACACTATCTATATTAATGATTATACTTTTCGCTAATTTCTCTAAAGCGCAAACTAATAATTACAAAGACCTCTGGAGTAAAGTTGATACTTTTGAAATGCAAGGTTTACCAAAGTCTGCTTTAAAAATTGTTGAAACTATTGAAAAACAAGCCACAAAAGATAAAAACACACCACTACTAATAAAATCGATGCTTTTTAAAAGCAAATTCGCGTTAGTTTTAGAGGAAGATGCACAATTAAAAATTATAAATGACTTTAAGAATCAAATAGCACTTAATAATTTTCCAACAAAAAACATTTTAGAAAATTTGCTTGCCAATATGTATTGGCAATACTTTAATGAAAATAGGTGGCAATTTTACAGCAGAACTGAAACATCTGAAAAAGTAGATACTGAAGACTTTAGAACTTGGGATTTACAAACCCTTTTTAACGAAGTTCATATACATTACCAAAACTCGTTACAAAACGGGTTGATGCTTCAATTAGAAGCTTTAAATAAGTATGACTACATACTAAAACTTCAAGAAGAATCTAAAATTTACAGACCAACATTATTCGATTTTTTAAACCATAACGCCTTATTGTTTTACAAAACAGATGAAACGAACATAACAAAACCTGCATATAAATTTGAGATTGACAATACTGCCTTTTTAGGTAACTCTGAAGTATTTTCAACTTTAGAAATAGCTTCTAAAGACTCAACATCGTTGCAATTACATGCTTTAAAAATTTACCAGAATTTGATTCAGTTTCATTTAAAAAATGAATCGCCTTTAGCTTTGGCCGATGTAAATATTAATCGTTTAAAATTTGTTAATCAACATGCCACTTTTAATGATAAGCAAACTATTTTATTAAACGCCTTAACAACAGAAAGAGATCAACTAAAAGCTCATGAAGTTTCTGCATTGTATAATTATGAAATTGCATCTATTTACTATCAACAAGGTCTAGAATATAAACCTAAAAACGACGAAGAACATCGATGGAAAACTAAAGAAGCTATTGATATTTGTAACAACACTATTGCTAAGTTCCCAAAAAGTAAAGGTGCAGAACAGTGTAGTATAATAAAGCAACTCATAGAACAACAATCGCTAAATATTACCACAGAAAACTTCCTACCAATTCTTCAAAATACACGTTTATTAATTCAATATAAAAATTTAGGTGAGCTACAGTTTAAAGTTTATAAACTAACTCGAAATCAATTAGAAAAATTCAATGAGATTTATAGAGAGGAAGAACAATTAACTTTTATTGAAAAATTAAAAACTACAACCGAGTGGCATAGTAATTTGCGTAACGAAAACGATTACCAAACGCATACAACAGAAATTTCGATACCAAAATTATACAACGGCGACTATTTAATTTATGCTTCACCAGAAAATGATAAAAACACATTTGCGTTTAGCACCATACAAGTGACTAATTTAGCTTTGGTTGAAAATGATAGTGAAGACTACAAAATCTTCCAAATTATAGATAGAAATAATGGAAAACCACTTGTTGATGCTAAAATTGAACTAAGCTATTATGAGAATAATAAACAGAGTTCTCTTGCCAAAGATTATACCACAGACCTTTATGGACGTATAAAAGTTAAAAAATCAAATAACCGATATAGAGACATCAACTTAAAAGTTAAACACGGAAACGATGTGGCTTATTTTGGAGATTATTACATAAATAGATATTACAAACAAGAGCAAGAAACAGTAAATTATAAATCCTTTTTATTTACAGATAGAAGTATTTATAGGCCAGGACAAACTATTTACTTTAAAGGCATTGCTATGAAAACTGAAAAAGGCAAGTCTAAAATAATTCCAGAAGAATCAGTTTTTGCTACCTTATATGATACAAACGGTCAACAAATTTCAGATTTAAATTTTGACACAAATGAATTTGGTTCGTTCTCAGGAGAATTCATTCTACCAAGTGGAGGTCTTACAGGGCAATATTACATTGAAATATCATCTGTCTTTTTGCCAATTAAAGAAACTTACTATTTCTTAGTTGAAGAATATAAACGCCCGAAATTTGAAACAAAATTTAATCCAGTAATCGAAACCTATAGAGTTAACGATTCTGTAACCATAAAAGGTAATGCTTTGGCATATGCTGGCAGTAATATTACCGATGCTAAAGTCGTGTATCGTGTACACCGAAAAGTAGAATATCCTCGTTGGTATTATTGGTATCGCCCATCGTTTAATAGTGAACCTCAAGAAATAACGCATGGAGAGAGTATTACAAACGATAAAGGTGAATTTGAAATTACGTTTAAAGCGCAACCAGACCAAAGTGTAGATAAAAGTAGTTTACCTGTTTTTAAATATGAAGTTACTGCCGATGTTACCGATTTAAATGGCGAAACACGAAGTGCTACAACTACAGTCAATGTTGGTTATCATGCCTTAACAGCAAACATGTCAATTGGAAACATTTTAGATAAAACTAAAAAGACACACGCCATTAATATTGACACCAAAAACTTGAATGGTGAGTTTGTACCTGCTAAGGTAACTATTAAAATTTATAAATTATTGGCTCCAAATTCCGTTTTAAGGGCACGTCCTTGGGCTGCTCCAGATTATCAAGATATTTCTAAAGAAACTTTTAAAAATCTATTTCCGCACGATGCTTATAATAATGAGCAAAATTCAAATAATTGGAAAAAAGGCAAGCTTGTATTTATAGCGTCATTTAATACCAAAAACACAACAAAACTTAATCTTGGCAACATTAAAAAGTGGCAATCTGGTCAATATATCATCACTTTAGAAACTAAAGACAAGTTTGGACAAATTGTAAAAGATGAAATTAAAACAACACTTTATAACGACTCTGATAAAACGTTAGCAGACTATCAACTATTTAGCGTAACAAGTAACAAACCGAATTATAGTACTGGTGATACTGCTATTATAACCTTAGCTTCAGCAGCCTACAATTTAAACGTTACAGTTTCTATTGAAAAGCAAAACAAGGTTATAAAAACTCAAGTTATTCATCTTAATAACGACAAAAAAAGTATTAGTATCCCAATAACTAGTGATGATATAGGAGGCTTTTCTATACAGTATAGTTTTGCTGTATTTAATAGTTTTCAATCTGGCAGTTTAAATATTTCTGTGTCTTACCCTAAAACCGATTTAGATATTGAAACCACCACTTTTAGAGACAAATTACAACCAGGAACTGATGAAACATGGAGTTTTAAAATTAAAGGTCCACAAGGCGATAAAGTAAGCGCTGAGTTATTAGCAAGTATGTATGACGCTTCTTTAGACCAATTTAAACCTCATACTTGGAATTTTACTCCCATTACAAACCCAACATATTATTCATACAATAGAAGCAATGCAAGACAAAGTTTTGGAACGCAAAACTTCAAGGTTTATACTGAAAGGTTTCGTTCATATTATCAGCATCAAAATTACGACCAGTTAAATTGGTTTGGGTTTGATTTTGGTAGTAGTAGAAAGTATAATGTTTCAAAAACTTTAAGCGGAAGAGTTACAGGAGTTCAAATTGTAGAAGATAGCGTGGAAATTGAAGAAACTGTAATGTTTAATTCTGAAGCTGAATTAGATGAAGTTGTAGTTGTTGGTTATGGGACTCAAAAGAAAAGAGCGATAACAGGTGCTTTGATGTCCGTTAGTGAAGAAAAATTAAAAGAAAATGAGTTCGATAATACAGAAGAAAAACCAAACTTCGACAACGTCAAAATCCGCAAAAACCTTCAAGAAACAGCCTTTTTCTTTCCGCAGTTAAGAACAGATGAAGCAGGCAATGTCAGTTTCAGCTTTACAACACCAGAAGCTTTAACCCAATGGAAGTTACAATTATTAGCACACACCAAAACCTTAGAAAGTGCTACTAAAACCTTAACAGCAGTCACACAAAAAGAATTGATGGTTATTCCTAACGCACCACGTTTTTTACGCGAAGGTGATACTATTACTATCAGTTCTAAAATAGCAAACCTAACAGAAAAAGAACTTTCTGGTCAAGCCATTTTAATATTAACAGATGCTATTTCCGGAAAAGATATAACCGCAAAGTTGCTCAATGCTCTCCCTTTGGTAGAGATGGCGAAGCCAGAGAGGGATTTTATTGTTGATGCAAAAGGCAACACACAAATATCTTGGATTCTAAATATTCCAGATGATGTACAAGCGATACAATATAAAATAATAGCGAAATCAGGAACCTTTAGCGATGGCGAACAAAATGCGCTTCCCGTTTTAAGCAACCGTATGTTAGTTACAGAAACGTTGCCCATGTGGATTCGCTCAAATGAAACAAAAACATTCACTTTAGACAAGTTAAAAAACAATACCTCAACAACACTTAAAAACCATAAACTAACTTTGGAAATGACTTCCAATCCTGCGTGGTATGCAGTGCAAGCACTTCCCTATTTAATAGAATACCCTTATGAGTGTAATGAGCAAACGTTTAGCAGGTATTATTCCAATGCATTAGCGAGTCATATTGCTAATTCTAATCCTAGAATTCAGGAGGTGTTTAACCAATGGAAAAACAGTGATGCACTTGTTTCAAACTTAGAAAAAAATGAAGAATTAAAATCCATACTTATTCAAGAAACACCTTGGTTACGTGATGCACAAAGTGAAACGGAACAGAAAAAACGTATTGCACTGCTATTCGATTTAAATAAAATGAATAACGAATTGCAATCGGCAATCCGTAAATTAGAAAACAACCAAATGGCATCAGGAGGATGGGCTTGGTTTAATGGCGGACGCGAAAACAGATACATCACACAACATATTATTACTGGCTTTGGGCATTTAAACAAGCTAGGCGTCACCCTGAGCGCAGTCGAAGGACCTCATCATAAAATAATAAAAAATGCCATCAACTATCTAGATGCACAATTTATTAAAGAGTACAAAGACATTAGAAAATACGATGCAAAAATAGATTTATCCAAAGACCATTTAAGTTATACGCAATTACATTATTTATACATGCGAAGCTTTTATCCGGAAATTAAAAAATCGAAAGAGGTTGAAAACATTACCAAATATTATCAAACTCAAATTCAGAAATACTGGCTTAGTCGTTCTTTATATTCAAAAGGATTAATGGCCTTAGTTTCACATAGAAGTAAAGACATTAAAACAGCTTCAAAAATATTGAAGTCTTTAAAAGAAACGAGTGTTACTTCAGAAGAACTAGGTATGTATTGGAAAGCAAACACCAATTCCTGGTATTGGTATCAAGCTTCTATTGAAACACAAGCGCTTTTAATTGAAACTTTTTCTGAAATTGAAAACGATACTAAAACCATTGATAATTTAAAAATCTGGTTACTTAAAAACAAGCAAACCAACCGTTGGAAAACAACTAAAGCAACTACCGAAGCTGTGTACGCATTACTACTTCAAGGCAGCGATTGGCTAAGTGTAACCGATATGGTTGATGTGGTTATTGGCGGACAACAAATTGAACCGTCAAAACTTGAAAATGTAAAAATTGAAGCAGGAACGGGTTATTATAAAACTTCGTGGAATTCTGAAGACATAAAATCAGAAATGGGAGATGTAAAACTGACTAAAAAAGGCAAAGGTATGGCTTGGGGAAGTTTATACTGGCAATATTTTGAAGATTTAGATAAGATAACATCTGCTGAAACACCTCTTAAATTAAGCAAAAAACTATTCCTTAAAAAGAATACAGACACTGGTGAAGAAATAACTGAAATCACAGAAAACACACATTTAAAAGTAGGGGATTTGGTTCGTGTTAGAATAGAATTACGAAGTGACCGCGCTATGGAATTTGTTCATATGAAAGACATGAGAGCTTCTGGATTAGAACCTATAAATGTATTATCGCAATACAAATGGCAAGATGGGTTAGGGTATTACGAAGCTACTAAAGATGCCTCAACAAATTTCTTTTTTGATTATTTACCAAAAGGTGTTTATGTATTTGAATACGATTTACGTATCAATAATGCAGGAAATATGAGTAATGGTATAACAACAATACAAAGTATGTACGCACCAGAATTTAGTAGTCATAGTGAAGGTAAAAGAATTAATATAGAATAATTTCCTCCTTAAAACAGTTGTCTTAAAAATTCACTTCCGACAAAAGTTTACGAAAAAATTATTTTTAATTTACTATCTTTCAAGCTACTAACTAAAAACATTTTATTATGAATTCAAAAGTTTTAAAAATTATTCGAATTATTTTCGGAATTTTACTCGTCGTTTTTGGTACTAATAAGTTCCTTAATTTTATGCCTGCTCCTGAAAATATGCCAGATGCTGTTGTAAATTACATGACTGCTTTAATGGCTACAAAAACGTTAACGCTTGTTGGTTTGGTTGAAGTTTTTGCTGGTTTAGCATTTATTTTCAACAAGTTTGGTGCTTTATTAGCTATTATTTTAATGAGCGTTTCAATAAACGCTGTGCTATTTCATGTCTCGCTTGATCCAGAAGGCATTGGGCCAGCTTTAATCCTTTTATTACTTAATATCATAACGCTTTATAGCTATAAAGACAGCTACAAATCACTTTTATAAAAATCTAGTTTTACATTACAAAAAGAGGTTTTTTCAAGCCTCTTTTTGTATATAATAGCATTTCGTTTTAATGCTTAACTTTACACGAAATTAACAGTTATTCGTTTGAAAAATTTATTGTCCCCAAATAACCCTACTTATAAAAACCTTAATACAGTTATATTATTTCTTATTGTATTATTAGTGATTTCTTGTGGACCTAAAAAAAGCATCGTTCAAGAAGAAACTATAGAAGAAATATATCCGAAGCTTCTATTTTTAAACTATACTATTTCAAAAGATAAAAACGATAAAAAATCAATCCAGTTTATTAATAAAATAATAGCTGATGGCAAAGCAAAATCTAACAGTAATAAGTACATTAAAACGGGTACTGTAGGAGATTTAAAATGTTCGCAATTAGATAAAGATTCTATAGAGATTAATCATGTTTTTATTAAAAACCCTTTTATTAAAACCATTGAATTTGTAAATGACTCTCTTAGCTTTGAAAGCAAAAGAGTGGTATTAAATAAAGCTCCAATTTCTTTAAGGTTACAATTACATAGTAAAACCAAATTGATAGTTATTAGTGAAATAATAGATGCTTTACAAAACAGCAAACCTTTAATTACAACAAAGCTTAACTAACTATGAAGTATATTTTTTATATAGTTTTCTTAATTAGTTTACAATCCGTTTCTGCTCAAATTTTTGATAAAGTAACTATTAAAGAACCTGAACCTGGTAATAATGATAAAAGAATAAATCTTGTTATTTTAAGTGAAGGCTATCAAGAAAGCGAACTGGATAAGTTTATAACGGATGCCACAGACTTTACAAATGATATGTTTAGTCAATCGCCATTTTCTGAATACAGCAATTACTTTAACGTTTATGCTATAAAAGTACCATCAAATGAAAGTGGAGCAGACCACCCTGGAACAGCAACAAATGTAGCAGAACCTCATAATATCCCTATATCTTCTGTCGACACTTATTTTAACGCCACTTTTGATGCTTGGGGCTATCACAGGTTTTTATATTACGGGATAGATTATGCAGATGCTACGAGTGCAGATGCAAAGATAAATTCAGTTTTAGCTTCAAATTTCCCAACTTACGATCAAGCATTAATTCTTGTTAACTCAACTGAATATGGAGGCACAGGTGGAGAATTCCCTATTGCATCAAGAGGATCTATAAATGGCATAAACGCCAATGAAATTGCAATACACGAACTCGGACACTCCATGTTTTCTTTAAGAGATGAATACTTTCAAGGAACTGACTATGCAAGTGAAGCTATTAACATGACACAAGAAACTAACCCTAGCTTAATAAAGTGGGGAAATTGGTTATATGATAATGGTATTGGAGTTTATCAACACACTAACATTTATACCAATCAGCTTGTAGATTGGTACAAACCCCATCAAACATGTAAAATGGGTGTTTTAGGCCAACCATTTTGCTCCGTTTGTAAAGAGGGTATGATTGAAAAAATACATGAATTAGTATCGCCTATTGATACTTACACACCGACTTCTAACACACTTGACAATTCTAGTTTCCCTATTAATTTTCATTTAGAATTAATAGAACCAAATCCGAATACCTTAAAAAACAAATGGACTTTAAACTCCCTAGATTTTGATACCGATGTTGATGACGTTTCTATTTTAGAAACCGATTTAAATTCAGGAATAAATACGTTAACTGTTGTTGTACATGACGACACATCTTTCATAAGAATTGTCAATCATGATACGTTTCATATTTATTCTGTAACCTGGACTATTGACAACACATTAGGAATCGAAGCTATTACCTCAAAAACAACTAATTATAACATTTCCATGTATCCTAATCCATCAAACAACCTAGTTAACTTTAAATTAGAAAGTAATAGTGATGATGCTATAATGAAAGTTGAAATCATCTCTTTAGATGGTAAAAAAGTAAAAACGACTTCAATATCTAATTACCAAACAAACCAAGTAAATATTAATAACTTAAGCCAAGGTATTTATTTGACTAATTTCTATGCTAATAATGTGCTTATTGCTAGTAAAAAGCTAGTTAAGGAATAAAAAAAAATAACCAATTCTCTTTATAGAGAGATCTACAAAGGTGCTTTTCTAATTTTATTTTGATAAAAAAAGTCAAAAAAACAAAACTCTTTATTTAGGTTCTCGTTTTCACGGGAATGACAATTTAAATTGAAACTCCTATGCACTGCACAGCCTAGAAGAATTTATTTTAGATTAGATTCACTATTTAGGCGGATACTTCACCAACACTTTTTCAACAATAGCATTTAAACGTGTTTCTCGTTTTTCTGGTGTAGCTTTAGGATTAAAACTCGATTCACTCACTGCTTGCCAAAACAATTGCTTTTTATTCTCGTCTACAAAATCGATAGTGATTTGACGATTTATATTTGCTTGACCAATGGGTAATCCAATAGAAATGCCACCACCCATATTCCCACTACCGCCTCCTAATCCAACGCCTACAGTTTCTCGCTGTGTTCCTTGAAATTCACTGCTTTTTATATCAATAAAAAAATCAGGCGTATCAGACAAAGCAAATCCTTTTTCTTTCATTTTTAGATCTAAAACATCTAAAAGGCGTTTCGTGTCTAATTCACTTAACCCCGTTTTCATCTCACTATAATAATTATAGGTTTTATACTTGGTGAAGTCTGTTCCTTTCTCGTAATCGTAGTTCACATAAATTGGGGAGCAAGAAGCGACTAACAGAAGTAAAGCAATCGTTTTAATAAATTTCATGTGTTTTCTATTATTTGTTTTTATTTGGTCACATGTAATTCGCCATTAAACATATCTGTTGGTATTAAAAATTGTTATGGCTCATTTCATAATGCTAATTTTCTATAAATTTAATCAAAAATTATTTCAATAATATGATTCTTTATAAAAATTGCATTAGAAGTTGAACGGCATATTTGAGGTTCTCAAAAAGCGAGTAGTGAAATATTTATACTATGTTTTTTAATATAAAAAGAAATTAACGAATAAAGCCTAACCCTTGTGAAAATGCACTAATCGTTCAACATTTTCCACAACTTGTCTTTTAATTCTGTGATTCCTTGTTGAGCAACAGACGAAATAAACAGGTATGGAATAGGCAACTCGTTATCAAGCTCTACTTTAAGTTCTGCTTGTAACTCATCATCTAACATATCACATTTAGAAATGGCTATAATACGGTCTTTATCCAACATTTCTGGGTTGTAACGACGAAGCTCATCTAACAGAATATCGTATTGCTTTTTAACATCCTCAGCATCAGCAGGAATTAAAAACAATAAGATTGAGTTACGCTCAATATGACGTAAAAAATAATGCCCAAGTCCTTTTCCTTCTGCAGCACCTTCAATAATACCAGGAATATCAGCCATAACAAAGGTTTGAAAATCGCGATATTCAACAATACCCAAATTAGGTTTTAGAGTTGTAAACTCGTAATCGGCAATTTTTGGTTTTGCAGATGTTACTACCGATAAAAGCGTTGATTTCCCTGCATTTGGAAATCCTACTAATCCAACATCGGCAAGTACTTTTAACTCTAAGGTAATATGTTTTTCTTCTAACGGAATTCCAGGTTGTGCATAACGCGGTGTTTGGTTGGTTGACGACCTAAAGTGCCAGTTCCCTAAACCTCCTTTTCCACCTTCAGCTATAATGCGTTCTTCATCATGCTCAGTGATTTCAAAAATAATCTCGTTGGTTTCAGTATCTCTTACAACAGTACCTAATGGTACATCTACATACATATCTTCACCATCGGCACCAAAACTTCTACTCTTACTACCACTACCACCGTGACCTGCTCTAATGTGTTTTTTAAACTTTAAATGAAGAAGTGTCCAAAGGTTTGAGTTTCCTTTAAGAATAACATGACCACCACGACCACCATCACCACCATCAGGACCTCCTTTGGTAATATATTTTTCGCGATGCAAATGCGCAGATCCTTGCCCTCCTTTACCAGAGCTTACAAACATTTTTACGTAATCTACAAAATTTCCTTCAGTCATGATTTAATTTAAAAGTTATGAGTTAAAAGTTTTCTCACTCTTACTTTTGTTTTTTTCCGCGGAAGCGAAATATTTCAAATATGGAGTTCTATAAAATTAGAAACTATATCTTTTAATTTTAGATATAGTTTCTAACCTTGATATTCTTGCTTTCGCGGGAATATTATAATTTATCTATTACACTACTTAAACGTACTGTAATGTCTTCAATACTACCAACGCCATCAACGCCATAATATTTATCTTGAGCGGTATAGTAATCTTTTAGAATAGCCGTTTTATTGTAATATTCTGCGATTCTATTTCTAATAATAGACTCATCAGCATCATCTGCTCTACCACTTGTTTTCCCTCTACCTAGCAAACGTTCAACTAAAATCTCATCATCAACTTCTAATGCTATCATCGCATTTATTTGCGAATCTTTGCTATCCATTAACTTCCCTAAAGCATCTGCTTGTGCATTGGTACGCGGAAAACCATCAAAAATAAATCCGTTAGCACCAGCATTTTTTTCTACCTCGGCATTTAACATATCAATGGTTACTTGATCAGGAACCAATTCGCCTTTATCCATATAAGATTTAGCTAACATCCCTAAAGCCGTTTCGTTTTTAATATTAAATCTAAAAACATCGCCTGTAGAAATGTGAACTAAGTTGTATTTTTCTTTTAAGAATTCTGCTTGTGTTCCTTTCCCTGCTCCTGGAGGGCCAAATAGCACTAAATTTGTCATGTGTTTTGTTTCTTTTATTTGATAAACTTCTGGAATATCTCTTCCTAATCCATCATAGTCTAAGCCGTAACCAACTATAAATTTATTAGGAATTTCTATACCAACATAATGTAATTTAAAGTCTTTTTTATATGCTTCGGGTTTGTAAAACAGGGTGGCAATTTTTAAAGATTTTACATTTTCATTTTTAAAAATTCGATGTACTTCTCCCAGTGTATTTCCCGTATCAATAATATCTTCTAAAATAACAACCGTACGCCCTGTTAAATCTTGAGTAAGCCCAATTAAACGTTGAATATCTTCGGTAGACTTTACGCCTTCATAAGAAGCTAGCTTTATAAAAGTAACTTCACATGGTTTCGAATATTTTTTTACAAAATCGCTTACTACCATAAACGACCCATTTAAAATACCAATGAACACAGGGATTTCATCTCCAATATCGTTTGCAATATCCTTTGCCATTTTAGACAAAGCACTATCTATCTCCTGTGCAGAAATAAATGGTTTAAAATATTTGTCGTGCAGCTTTATCACCGTAATTATTTTTTGAAGAGGCAAAGATAATCAATAGATTAAGGAATTACGCTTTTTTGATTTACGAATTAAGAAGTAATTTAAGATTTAAGTGTATTTTTGCATATCAATTAACAGTATCTTGTAATTATAAACAATGAATTATTTTTCTTCAAATTTCAAACTTGGTATTCTTGGTGGCGGACAATTAGGCAAAATGCTACTTTACAGTACTAGAAAATTTGACATTTACACTTGTGTTCTAGAAGCTAATAACGAGGCACCATGTAAAATTGCTTGTGATGAATTTCATATAGGGGATTTAATGGATTACGATGCCGTTTACAATTTTGGAAAACAAGTAGATGTTTTAACTATTGAAATTGAAAACGTTAATATAGATGCTTTAGAAGCGCTAGAAAAAGAAGGCATAAAAGTATATCCTGCTTCTAAAACGTTGCGAACCATTCAAAATAAAGCGACCCAAAAGCTATTTTATATTGATAACAATTTACCTACAGCACCATTTTCTAGATTTGCCTATACTTCTGAAATAAAAGACGCTATAAATCACGGTGGTTTAACTATGCCTTTTGTTTGGAAATGTGCACAGTTTGGATATGATGGTACTGGCGTTAAAATTGTAAAAACAATTGAAGATTTAAAAGGCTTACCAAATGTAGAATGTATTGCAGAAAACTTAGTGCCTTTTAAAAATGAACTGGCTGTTATTGTTGCAAGAAATGCTTCAGGTGATGTTAAAACGTATCCTGTTGTAGAAATGGAATTTCACCCAGAAGCAAATCAAGTAGAATATGTTATTTGTCCTGCTAGAATTCCTGAAGCCGTTGCAAAAAAAGCAGAAGAGGTTGCTTTAAAAACGTCTGAAGCTTATAATCATGTTGGCCTTTTAGCTGTTGAAATGTTTCAAACTCAAAACGATGATATTTTAATAAATGAAGTCGCTCCTAGACCACATAATTCGGGACATCAAACTATAGAAGCTAGTTACACCTCTCAATTTGAACAACATATTCGTGCTATTTTAAATCTACCTTTGGGAAGAACCGATAGTAAAGTTGGTGGCGTTATGGTAAATTTAGTGGGTGCCGAAGGGTTTTCTGGTGATGTCATTTATGAAAACATTGAAACTATTATGAATATGGATGGTGTGACACCTCATATTTATGGTAAAAAACAAACACGTCCTTTTAGAAAAATGGGGCATGTTACGATAGTTAATGAAGATTTAGCCGAAGCAAGAAAAATAGCTGAAGCCGTAAAGAAAACAATAAAAGTAATAAGTAAATGCTAAATTTGTAAAAATTAGATGTATGAAAATATCAAAATTAAAGATTAATAAATTTAGGCACTTAGAAAATTTAGATTTTGATTTCACTTATCCTTCTGACTATAAAGATAAATCTAAAGCAGGAAAACCTTTAGATAAAATATGTTTTATAGGGCAAAGTGCATCTGGTAAAACTAGTTTACTTGAATTAATTTACGAATATGGCTTTAATGCTTTAAACCAAGAAACTGTTGGTGGAGAACTGAGTAGTTCAAGAAGTTTTATAAAAACACTAGATGGTCATGTTGAATTTTTAGTTAATGATAAAACTTTTATTCATGAAAACAATAAAATTCTCTACAATAATAAAGTTTATGAATACAAAAATAGTGGAGGCGTAGTACATGATTTAATTCCTAAAAATGAAAAAGAAGATATAATATATTTTAAAGCTGATTTAATTTCTGAAAATAACATTGAACTATTCGCAAAAAACCCTTTAGATTTAATTGAAAAATTCAACCCTGAATTTGAAAAAATAAAAGAAGACTTCAAACGCAAAAAAAGTTATGATTCGTCAGACAAAAACCTACTATTTGACAGTAATGTTAATCCAGAAATCTGGCTATTTCTTCTAACAGATATTTTAGATTACAGAAAAAAATTCACACAAAAAATGTCTGAATTCATTAATAAAGGACTCTTGGCTAATCAAAAAAGATTGTCCACTGAATTTAACAAATGGCAAAAAGAAAACCCAAACCCATTAAAGTCTTTTTCTGAAAAACTAAACCCTGTTTTAGAAAAATTAAACTTAGAGGTTGACATTGTTGATACTGAGTATACAATTCCTCTAAGAAATAAAATAACAGATGAAATAATACCGATTCATGGTGCCAGTACTGGCACTAAAGGCTTATTACTTTCATTCTTACCTCTATTTAAACTGAACACAAAAGACTCTTTAATATTAATAGATGAACCTGAACGTTCATTATTTCCAGATATGCAAATGGATTTAATGGAACATTATCAAAATTTAACTGAGGATTCTCAATTTATTGTCGCAACACATTCTCCTTTTATTGCTGCATCTTTTGAGCCCGAAGAACGTTTTATTTTATACTTTGATGATAAAGGCAAAGTACAAGTAAGAAGAGGTGAATCTCCAATTGGTGATGACCCAAATGATATGCTTAAAAATGATTTTAAAGTAAACTATTACAATAAATATGGAGAAAATGCTTACAAACAGTATTTAAGATTAAAACAAGAAGTTGCTAACGAAAAAGATTCCGAAAAGAAAAGAAGCTTAATGTTAGACATGGTTAAATTAGGAGATAAATACAATTTTTAATTATGAGGCGAGTTTCTAAAATTGATACTTCCAAAATTATAAAAGATAACCTAAATTACATAGAAGGAAACGCTTCTAATAATTCTAAAATATCTAAAATTCTTTATAAAGAACAAAAAGGTTTTTGTGCTTACACAGAAGAGTATATATCTCGTGCAGATGCAAAAGACATTGAACATTTTAATCCAACACTCAAAGGAAAAAAAGGCGATTCATATAAAAATTGGTTTTTAGTAAAACACCAATGGAATAAAGAAAAATCTTCTAAGTGGGCAAAATATCAACCTATATTACTTCCTACTGACGAATTATTTGAAAGTAGAGTTATTTATGACCAAGGAGACTATAGAATCAATGATTCAGAAGATATTGAAGCAAATAATCTAATAAATTTACTAAAATTAGACGATATCATTTTAGCAGATGAAAGAAAGAAGTATTTAAAGAGAAAAAAAGAAGAGATAGAAAAATTTGGAGTTGACCCAAAAGCTTTTTTTGAAATTTTAATTGAAGATGATATAAAACAAATCTCGTATTTAAGAGCAATTAAAGAAGAGTTCAAAATTAACATATGGGAAATGCTCCCTAAAATAAGATAAATAATTATGAGTAAAGTTGGAGTTATTATGGGAAGCAAAAGTGACCTGCCAGTTATGCAAGATGCCATAGATATTTTAAAAAGTTTTGAGATAGAAGTTGAAGTTGATATTGTGTCAGCTCACAGAACTCCCGAAAAGTTATTTGATTACGGCAAACATGCCCATACTAGAGGTTTTTCAGTGATTATTGCTGGTGCTGGTGGTGCTGCTCATTTACCAGGTATGATTGCTTCATTGTCTCCTTTACCAGTAATTGGTGTTCCTGTAAAAAGCAGTAATTCTATTGATGGTTGGGACTCTGTGTTGTCCATTCTTCAAATGCCAGGAGGTGTTCCTGTTGCAACCGTTGCTCTTAATGGTGCTAAAAATGCAGGTATATTAGCGGCTCAAATAATTGGTTCTAGCGACACTTGTGTACTAGATAAGATTATAGCTTATAAAGAAGATTTAAAAATTAAAGTAAACGAATCTGCTAAAAATTTATCATAAAAAAAAGCCTCAAATTAGATTCGAGGCTTCTAGCTATTAACAAAAATTCTTTTGAGTTAGTCACCCGGTATAATTTTCTGACGCAAAAATACAAAAAATTTATTATGTATGCATAGTAAATTACTTTTTTTAACATATTCCCATATAAAATGATAAAAAAATCACTGATTACTCCTTTTAACACCAAATATAATACCCCTCCTTTCTCAAAAATTGAAAATGAAGATTATCTTCCAACTTTTAAAGAAGCTATTAAAGAAGCTAAAGAAGACATTGATACTATTGTAAATAATACAGAAAAACCTTCTTTTAAAAATACCATTGAAGCTTTAGACTTTTCAGGAGAACAATTAGATAGAATTTCTAGTATTTTCTTTAATTTGAATTCTGCTGAAACTAATGAAACAATACAAAAAATAGCTCAAGAAGTATCGCCTTTATTATCAGAATTTAGTAATGATATTACTTTAAACGCAGATCTTTTTAAACGTGTAAAAGCTGTTTATAATTCTAAATCTGAATTAGACTTAACTACAGAACAACAAACACTACTTGATAAAAAATATAAAAGCTTTTCACGAAACGGCGCCAATTTACCAGAAGATAAAAAAGAAAAACTTCGTGAAGTTGACAAAAAATTAAGTCAGTTAAAATTAAAGTTCGGAGAAAATGTATTAGCAGAAACCAATAAGTTTGAAATGTTAATAACTAATGAAGGCGATTTATCTGGCTTACCAGAAGGCACCAAAGAAGCTGCCAAACAATTAGCAGAAAGCAAAGATAAAGCAGGTTGGTTATTTACTTTAGATTACCCAAGTTACATACCGTTTGTAACCTACGCTGATAATAGAGAACTTCGTAAAAAAATAACACTTGCAGCAGGAAGTAAAGGGTTTAATAATGACGCTTTAGATAATCAAGAAAATGTTTTACAAATAGTAAAACTTCGTCATGAGCGTGCTAATTTATTAGGCTATAAAACGCATGCGCATTTTGTTTTAGAAGAACGTATGGCAGAAACACCAGAAACGGTACTTAATTTTTCAAATGAATTATTAGAAAAAGCAAAACCAGCTGCTGAAGCAGAGTTTAAAAATTTAGAAAAATTCGCTAAAGAACTAGATAATATTGACAGGCTTGAAAAATGGGATGGAGCTTATTATTCTGAAAAACTGAAACAAAAATTATTTAATTTAGATGACGAATTGCTAAAACCCTATTTTAAATTAGAAAACGTTATTGATGGTGCTTTTACCGTAGCCAATAAATTATTCGATTTAAACTTTGAAGAAATTAATGATATTGACAAGTATCATGAAGATGTTTTAACCTATAAAGTAACCAACAATAATGGCGATTTAGTATCCATTTTTTATGCCGATTTTTTTCCAAGAGCAGGAAAACGAAATGGTGCGTGGATGACATCTTACAAACCTCAATACATTACAAATGGTGAGAATAGCAGACCACATATTTCTATAGTTTGCAACTTTACAAAACCAACAAAAAGCAAACCGTCGCTTTTAACCTTTAACGAGGTTACTACGTTGTTTCATGAATTTGGTCACGCCTTACACGGCATGTTAGCCAATACCACCTACCCTAGTCTATCTGGAACTAGTGTGTTTTGGGATTTTGTAGAATTACCAAGTCAAGTTATGGAAAACTGGTGTTTTGAAAAAGAAGCTTTAGAGCTATTTGCAAAGCATTACGAAACTGGAGAAATCATCCCAATGGAATTGGTTGAAAAAATAAAAGAATCATCAACTTTCCATGAAGGCATGCAAACCCTTCGTCAGTTAAGCTTTGGTCTTTTAGATATGAGTTGGCATAGTGAAGATCCTTCAAAAATAACAAACGTTAAAGCTTTTGAATCTGAAGCATTCAAAAACACATCATTATATCCTGAAACAAAAGAAACCTGTATGAGTACCGCATTTTCTCATATTTTTCAAGGCGGTTATTCTTCTGGATATTACAGTTACAAATGGGCTGAAGTTTTAGATGCTGATGCTTTTGAATATTTTAAAGAAGCTGGTATTTTTAATAAAGAAGTTGCTACTAAATTTAAAGATAATGTGCTTTCACAAGGAGGAACTGAAAACCCAATGACTCTTTACAAACGTTTTAGAGGACAAGAACCAAAACCAGAGGCATTGTTGAGACGCGCTGGGTTATTGAAATAAAACACAATGTTTATTCGTTTAGATGTTCATGAGGTTTTTTAAATTTTTTGGACACCTAATAGTTATCATATTCTTAACTGCTATAACCCAAGTTGGAGGAATCATTTGGGTTATAGCATTATTTCTTTCAGCAAAATTTAAAAAGAAGAAACGAATAATTTTCCCAATTATTTATTTAGCATGTATTTTTTTTATAGTTCCTCCATTAGCGAAGTTCTTTGGCAGAGAACCTCTACCTGTTTTTAATAAAAAATTGAAACCTAGAAATTTAATATACCCTTTACTATTTAGAAACTACGTAAAGCCATCATTAAAAACTGAACTTCAAAATTCTGCAAATACATTATTTAAATCAGATATTTCAATTACTTATTTAGATGCAAATTTTCCTTTTTTAGATAAGTTTCCTTTACTCCCTCATTTAAGCCACAATGATGGCAGAAAAATAGATATCTGCTTTATGTATTTAAATGAAAACAAAAAATCGACAGATAAAAAACCTTCAATTTCTGGTTATGGTGTTTACGCAAATTCTGAAAAGAATTTCACTTCCAATAATTGTATAAAAGAAGGTTATTGGCAATATGATTTTTCAAAACATCTTTCATTCGGAAAAATTAATAATTTAACTATTGATGAATTAAAGACGAAAAAATTAATCAAACAGTTACTTTCAAATTCCAATACTAAAAAAATATTTATTGAACCTCATTTAAAACAATCTTTAGGTTTAGGTAATGAAACTAAAATCCGTTTTCACGGATGTCAAGCAGTTCGTCATGATGACCATATTCATTTAGAAACAAAATAAACTTTCAATAATTATTGAAAGTTTAGAAATTATTTATATCTTTGGGTCATGGAATACCAAGAAGCAAAAGAAAAATTTATTAATACTTGGGGTAGTTTAGGTACACTTTGGGGTATTAATAAAGCTATGGCACAAATACAATCGCTTCTTTTTATTTCAACAAAACCATTATCTATGGAAGAGATTATGGGCGAACTTAAAATTTCTCGTGGAAATACGAGTATGAATCTTCGTCAATTAATGGATTGGGGTATTGTAAATAAAGAGCTTGTTCCAGGAGAACGTAAAGAGTTTTTTACTACTGAAAAAGATGTGCAAGAACTAGCTAGACATATTGCAAAAGAACGTAGCAGAAGAGAAATTAAACCAGTCATTAAAATTTTAAAAGATGTCAGTTCTATTAAAGATGATGGCACAGAAAAAACTAAAGAACTTATAAAACAAACAAAAGCTTTACACGATTTAGCAGAAACTGCTGATTCTTTAATGAATAAAATAGTAAACCAAGAACAAAACTGGATTACGAAGTCTTTACTTAAACTTATTAAGTAAAAAAATTTAAAACATAGTTTCAGTAATTATTGAAAGTTTAAAAATAATGAAAACACATAAGATACTAACCTTTTTAATTGCTTCTGTTTGGTTTATAAATGGATTATTATGCAAAGTGGATATTAAGTAATTATAAATCAAAATTGAATGCTCTAACTCAAATAGTAATAGTTGCAACAATGAATCTTATAGAATTTCTATTAGCTCAAGATTTACTGCTTTGGGGAAAATTTAATTCATTATTCGCATTAATATTTATTATACTAGTTTACTATACAAACTTTAAAATTAAAAAAAAGCATGTTATCATCTCTTAAAAATCATCCGTTTGCTGTTGAAGCTTTTTTTGAGAGTTCACTTGTACTAACTTTTGCTATTCGAAAGGAAGAATTACAAAGCCTTATTCCAGAATGCTTAGAATTAGACACTTTTAACAACACACATGCTTTTGTTGCAGTAGCAATGGTTCATACAAAAAACTTACGCCCAAAGGGCTTTCCTAAATTCATGGGAAACGACTTCTTTTTAATCGGCTTTCGAATATTTGTTCGTTATACAACAACTAAAGGAAAACGATTACGTGGTTTATATATTATAAAGTCAGAAACCAACAAACAAAAAATGGAAATTATGGGTAATATCTTTACTCATTATAACTATACGACAACAGATATCAGTCAAAAATTAGAAAATAATATATATGAGATTAGTTCAATTAAATCTGATTTCAAAATTGAAATAGATACCATTGAAAACAATGAAATCTCTTTACCTGAAAACTCACCATTTACAAACTGGAAAGAAGCAAGACGTTTTGCTGGCCCACTACCCTTTACTTTTACATATAACGAAAAGAAAAAAGAAGTCTTAATTATTGAAGGCGTTAGACAAAACTGGAAGCCTAAACCTGTAAAAATCAATAATTATCGTATTAATTTTTTAGATTCTCTAAAATTTAAAAATCAAGCATTAGCAAATGCATTTATCATTGAAAACATTCCATATCAATGGAAAAAAGGAAGAAAAGAATTATGGAAGTAAAAAGAAAAAAATTTCAAGGCGTTTTAAATATATTAAGCTTTAACAGACACTTTTATATTTACGGATTAGGTATTTTAGCTTTAATAATTGCTAGCCATATATTGTACAACTGGTCTACTTTTCTATTCTGTATAATTGTTTCAGCTTTTATTTATGGACTTATAATGCCTTTAATTGTTTCAGCATATGTGTATGATTTCTCAGGATATTACAATTTTAATTGGTTAAAAAAATTAAACATTAAAGATTCTAATACGAAACAACTAATTAATATTAATGCTGGATTCGATGAAACAAGTTTCATCATTAAGAGTCATTTTCCTAAATCTGATTTAAAAGTATTCGATTTTTACAATGCAGAACAACACACCGAACCTGCAATTATAAGAGCTAGAAAAGTAAGTTTAGTATACCCAGAAACACAACAAATAAAATCTGACATTATTCCTTTAAAAGATAAATCTGCTGATATTATTTTTTTACTATCTACAGCTCATGAAATGAGATCTCATCAAGAAAAAGTGATATTTTTAAAAGAGTGCCACAGACTATGTAAACCCAACGGACAAATAATTATGGTAGAACATTTACGAGACTTTCCAAATTTCCTAGCATTCTCAATTGGCTTTACACATTTTTTCTCAAAAAACACATGGAAAAAAGCATTTACAAGTGCAGGATTTAAAACTTTTAAAGAAGCAAAATTCACACCTTTTATGTCTGTATTTAATAGTTTACCCTAATTTATATAAAACATGGAAATTCACATAAAAACAATAGGAATCCTTTTAATCCTGTTAGCTACAATACACATTTTCTTTCCAAAGTATTTTAATTGGAAAAAAGAATTAAACTCTTTAAGTTTAATAAACAAACAGATGATGACAACCCATACCTTTTTCATAGCATTTGGTGTGTTTTTAATGGGTTTACTTTGTTTAACATCATCAGCCGAACTAATTAAAACTAACCTTGGTAAAAAATTATCTTTAGGCTTAGGTCTATTTTGGATTATCAGATTGTTTTTTCAATTTTTTATTTATTCAAAACTTCTTTGGAAGGGAAAAAAATTTGAAACAAAAATGCATGTGCTATTTTCAGCATTATGGATATACTTTAGCTGTACATTTTTATTTATTTACTTCAATTAATTAACTCCTTAATATATTCATTTTTTTACCCTATTTTTGGTATTCAAAAAATTTCGCAACAATGCCCAAACATGAAATTAATCCTAATAAATGGATCGATTTATATTCCGATTACCTCTATAACTACACGATTTCTCGTGTTAGTGATAGAGAGATTGCGCAAGATTTGGTTCAAGACACTTTTTTTGCAGGGCTAAAATCTATGAAAAATTTTAAAGGAGAAGCTAGTGAACGTACATGGCTTATCTCTATTTTAAAAAGAAAAATCATAGATCATTACCGTAAAATAAATTCTAACAAAGGAAAAGCAGAAGTCAGAATTACTTATAATGATGATAGTGAAAGCGAAGGTGATTGGCTTGAAGAACGCGTTGCTGACCCTTTTGATAAAACGGCTGAAGACAGTATGCAAAATGAAGAACTTGGTGATGCTATACACAATTGCTTGAGCAAACTACCAAAGAAACAAGCAGACGTTTTTAAAATGAAAACTATTGAAGGTTTTGAAACTGAAGTAATTTGTAATGAACTAAATATTACAGCGTCTAACCTTTGGGTAATTATTCATAGAGCACGTACCGCAATGGCTGAATGTTTAAAAGAAAATTGGTTTTAATTATGAGCAAGAAAGTTAAGGTTGTAATTCCTTGTGATGAAGCAAATCATGTTTGCGATAAAACACAATACAAAGAAGCATCATTATGGGAAATGATAAAACTCAACATACATTTAATTTATTGTAGAGCTTGTAGAAAATACACAAAGAACAACACCATACTCACTAAAACAATTACAAGTTCAAAAGTTAAGTGTCTTGACAAAGATTGTAAAGAAAAAATGAAAAAAAATCTTGACAAAGCAATAAAGGAAGATGTTAATTAAATAACAGTAATAAAATAAGCCAAAGTATTGGCAACCCTTCTACCCAAAACGCACTGTAATATTTCCCTTGTTCAACTTTAGAAAACACTAGTAACAAAAGTGTAAAAGTTGTAATGCTTAATAAAACTAAAGTTTTACTAAGCGTTATTTCATCTTTAAAAAATTCTAAAAGGAAAAGCACAACCAATAGCATCACTCCAATTCCTTTAGTTTGCTTCACCCCTATTTTCTGTGGCACTGTAGATAGTTTCAAGCTATCATAACGTAAATCTCTAATTTCAAAAGGCAGCATTAAAACAATTATAAAAATATAGCGCTGTACACCTGTAATTAAAACATCTGCATTAATTAAATAATCATTATTTATTAACGGAAGAAAAACAGTAACACCACTCCAAACCAATCCTATTAAATATATTTTAAGTCCACCAATGCTTCTTAAATTATGTTGACTATCTAAAAACAAACGTTTGGGTAAAAACGGAATAGCATATAAAAAAGTAACAACACCAAATACAGCAATATAAAGTATCGTTGTTTTATTTAATTGAATCCCATAATAACACATCAATAAAAAGCAGAAAAAAGAAAATAACTGAATACTTTTCAACCAATTTGTTAAGCTTCTATGATGAAACTTTGCAATGCCAAAATATTTCACAAAATTGTATCCTGTTATAGTCGCATAAAATACAAAATACAACACATTTTCATCATAAAAAAGACCAAACTCAATAAGCGTTAACCATGTTAATGAATACACAGATAACGCGACATGAATACTACTATTTATATAAAAATTCAAAAATTTCTTAAACACCACCATTTTACAAAAATAAACAAACTGTTAATAACGTTTCCAAATGGTTAAAAACTTTCCTTTTTGCGCAATAAAACACGTTAATTATTACCTATTTTTGCGATTTATATAACAAATTGTAATTTAATGAATACAAACGCTTTTGCATTGCGTCATATTGGCTCTAGAGAAGATGATAAAAACCTTATGTTGAAGACTATTGGTGTCGACTCATTAGACCAGTTAATTTATGAAACCATTCCTGATGATATTCGCTTAAAAAATGGGTTAAATTTAGAAGAACCTATGACCGAGCATGAGTATTTGCTTCACATACATGAGCTTTCTAAAAAAAACAAAGTATATAAAACCTATATAGGTTTAGGGTATCACCCAACGATACTACCTGCTGTTATTCAAAGAAATATTCTTGAAAACCCAGGCTGGTATACAGCATACACACCTTATCAAGCTGAAATTGCACAAGGAAGGTTAGAAGCGCTTTTAAATTTTCAAACCATGGTTATAGATTTAACAGGTATGGAAATTGCAAATGCATCGCTTCTTGATGAAAGCACTGCTGCGGCTGAAGCTATGAGCCTGTTATTTGCAGTTCGAGATCGTGCACAAAAAAAAGCTGGTATAAATAAGTTTTTTGTTTCAGAAAATATATTACCTCAAACTTTATCGCTGCTTCAAACTAGAGCAACGCCTATAGGTATTCAGTTAGTAGTTGGTAATGAAGATGCTTTTGATTTTTCTTCAGAATTCTTTGGAGCCATTTTACAATACCCAGGAAAAGATGGACAAATAACCGATATAAAAACATTTATTAGTAAAGCTAATGATGCTCAAATTAAAGTAGCTGTTGCTGCCGATATTTTAAGCTTAGTAAAATTAGAAGCTCCTGGTAAATTTGGTGCCGATGTTGTTGTTGGAACCACTCAACGTTTTGGAATCCCAATGGGATATGGAGGCCCTCATGCTGCATATTTCGCTACTAAAGAAGCTTATAAACGCGATTTACCTGGTCGTATAATTGGTATTACAAAAGATGCTAATGGCAACAGAGCATTGCGTATGGCACTACAAACACGCGAACAACATATTAAACGCGATAAAGCAACCTCAAATATATGCACCGCCCAAGTTTTATTAGCTGTCATGGCAAGCATGTATGCTGTTTATCACGGAGCAAAAGGTTTAAAATTTATAGCTAACAAAGTTCATAATAAAACATCTACTTTAGCTAATGCACTAGAAAAATTAGGCTACAAACAAGTAAACACGTCTTACTTTGATACCCTTCAAATAAAAACAAAAGCAAAAAAAATTAAAAAGGTTGCTACAGAAAAGAAAGTAAACCTACACTATCCAAATAAAAAAACGGTTACCATCTCAATTAATGAAACCACTTCTATTAGAGATATTAACTATTTAATATCCGTTTTTGCTGAAGCAGCCAAGAAAGAAACGATTATCATATCTTCTATTGAAAGTTTTAATAATATTGATAAATCCATACAAAGAACTTCTGAGTTTTTAACGCTTGATGTTTTTAAAACCTATCATTCTGAAACCGAATTGATGCGTTATATAAAATCATTGGAACGTAAAGATTTATCGTTAAATCATTCTATGATTTCTTTAGGCTCTTGCACCATGAAATTAAATGCTGCATCAGAAATGTTGCCTTTAAGTATTTTTAAATGGGCTAACGTTCACCCTTTTGTGCCTGCTAAACAAGCTAAAGGTTATTTAACTGTTTTAAAAGCATTAGAAGATCAACTAACCGAAATTACTGGTTTCGCGGCCACGTCGTTACAACCAAACTCAGGTGCCCAAGGTGAGTTTGCTGGACTTATGGTAATAAAAGCTTACCACGAATCTCGAGGTGACCATCATAGAAATATTTGTTTAATTCCATCGTCTGCTCACGGAACAAACCCTGCGAGTGCAGTTATGGCAGGCATGAAAGTTATTGTAACAAAGTCATCCGAAGACGGGAACATAGATGTTAATGATTTACGAGAAAAAGCAGAATTACACAAAGACAACTTATCATGTTTAATGGTAACATACCCATCTACACACGGTGTATATGAATCTGCCATTAAAGAAATAACGAAGTTAATTCATGATAATGGCGGACAAGTTTATATGGACGGTGCCAACATGAACGCGCAAGTAGGACTTACAAATCCGGGTAATATAGGAGCTGATGTTTGTCACCTCAACTTACATAAAACATTTGCTATACCACATGGTGGTGGTGGCCCAGGCGTTGGCCCCATATGTGTAGCTAAACAACTAGCACCATTTTTGCCTGGAAACCCAGTTATAAAAACAGGCGGAAAGAAAGCTATTACAGCCATATCTGCAGCACCTTTCGGATCTGCATTAGCCTGTTTAATATCTTATGGTTATATCAAAATGCTTGGTGCAGAAGGTTTAACGGAGTCTACTAAAATGGCTATTTTAAATGCCAACTATATCAAACAACGTCTAGAAGGTAATTTTGACACCTTATATTCTGGTGAACGTGGTCGTGCAGCACATGAAATGATTGTAGATTGCCGACCTTTTAAAACCAATGGAATTGAAGTTACAGACATAGCAAAACGCTTAATGGATTATGGCTTCCACGCTCCTACCGTTTCTTTTCCAGTCGCTGGAACATTAATGATAGAACCAACAGAAAGTGAAAGTAAAACAGAAATTGATAGATTTTGTGATGCTATGATTTCTATTAAAAAAGAAATAGATAGTGTTTCAAAAGAAGACCATAACAACGTTTTAAAAAACGCTCCGCATACTTTAGAAATGGTTACAGCCAACGAATGGAATTTACCATACTCTCGTGAAGTTGCCGCATTTCCGTTAGACTATGTAAAAACAAACAAATTTTGGCCGAGTGTAAGACGTGTAGATGATGCCTTTGGAGATAGAAACTTAATATGCTCATGCGTTCCTATTGAAGCCTATGCAGAAGCATAAAACAAGCCGTTGAACATCGTAAAATAAAATCAAAATAATCTGCCTTTAATTATAAAATATTTATCTTGCTAATACTTTAAATTAAAGGCAATTTTTCTACATATGAATATCAAAATCACTGGTACAGGAAGCTATATTCCTGCCAATATCGAGAAGAATGAAGCGTTTTTCAATAATGAGTTTTTAAATAGTGATGGTTCAACAATTAACGCTCCTAACGAAACTATTGTAAGGAAGTTTAAAGCTATAACAGGTATTGAAGAAAGGCGTTATGCAAAAAGCCACTTAAACACATCCGATTTAGCTTCTTTTGCTGCCGAAAAAGCAATTGAAGATGCTAAAATTAATCGTGAAGATTTAGATTATATAATTGTAGCTCATAACTATGGAGATGTAAGACACGATAGTATTCAAAGTGACACCGTACCAAGTATAGCATCTAGAGTAAAACACCTTTTGCGTATTAAAAACCCAAAATGTGTGGCGTACGATATTCTTTTTGGTTGTCCTGGTTGGGTTCAAGCTACCATTCAAGCAAACGCTTTTATTAAGGCAGGAATAGCAAAAAAATGTCTAGTCATTGGAGCAGAAACCCTCTCTAGAATGATTGATCCATACGATAGAGACTCTATGATTTATAGTGATGGTGCTGGTGCGGTTGTATTAGAATCTACAAATGACGAAGGAGGTATATTAACTCACAATACTGCTACATTTTCTTTAGATGAAGCCCATTTTATATATTTTGGAGAAACATATAAAAAAGAAACAAATGAAGACCGCAGGTACATAAAAATGTACGGTAGGAAAATTTACGAATTTGCTTTAACCAATGTGCCGTTAGCCATGAAATCTGCACTTGACGAAAGTGGTATTGATATTAAAGATGTTAAGAAAATACTCATTCATCAAGCCAATGAAAAAATGGATGAAGCTATTGTAAAACGATTCTACGAATTATATAATATTGAAATGCCAAAAGGTATTATGCCTATGAGTATCCATAAATTAGGCAATTCTAGTGTAGCAACCATACCTACCTTGTACGATTTAATTTTAAAAGAATCTTTAGAAAATCAAGAAATAAACAAAGGCGATGTTATTATTTTCGCGAGTGTTGGCGCTGGTATGAATATAAATGCTATTGTTTATAAACAGTAATTGTATACACAAAAAATACACTTTTCTATTCTTAAGCTATTCTACATTTAGGTGTTACGAATCCCTTTTACAAAATAAAAAACAAGAATTTAAAGTAGAAAACACCAAAACAAATATTTCTTACAAATATATAAATGAACATTGGAGTAGTACTTGACAACGAATTTGATAACGATCATAGAGTTCAAAAAGAAATACGCTTACTACTTTCTGAAGGGCATTCAATATTTCTTTTATGCTTCGACTTTGGTAATGAATATAAAACCTATAATGATATTAAGGTTACAAGAATCTCTATTCCTAAAAAAATTAAAGATGGTTTAGTTTTACTTAGCACGAATTTTAACTTTTATGAATTCTTGTGGAAAAGACACATTACTTCATTTATCATAAAAAACAAACTAAACGCATTACATGTTCATGATTTATATTTAGCTAAGGCCGCTAAAAAGGGAATTGAAGCATCTAAATATCTGATACCACTCACCTTAGATTTACATGAAAATTATCCAGCAGCAATAAACTCATATGAGTGGGCTACAAAAGGTTGGAGAAAATATATAGTTCAACCAAAAAAATGGTATAAAAAAGAAAGTGAATATCTAAAATACGCTAATAACCTTATTGTATTAAGTAATTATTTTAAAGAAAATTTATTACAAAGATTTAACTTCTTAAAATCTACTCCTATTTCTATACACCCCAACATGCCAGATTTTGAAAGTTTTGAAAGCTTTAAAAAAGATGAATTCCATGTAGATTTTGAATCAATTCATCCAACAATTTTCTATTTTGGTGTTGTTGCTAAACGTCGTGGAATCATTGATATTCTTCCTTGGGTTATTAGTTTATTAGAACAAGGAAAAAAGTTCCATACACTAATCATTGGTCCAATAGATAAAGCTGACAAAAAACTATTTAATAACTATATTAATCACCCCATCTTAAAAAAGAACCTAACTTACATCCCTTGGAGCGATGTAAAATATCTTCCTGCATATCTTAAAAAAATAAGTATTGGTTTAGCACCATTTCAAGTTAATGCACAGCACGACTCAGGAATAGCAAATAAGCTATTTCAGTATATGTATGGAGAAATACCAATATTAGCCACTAAATGCAAAGCTCAGGAAGAACTAATTAAAAATTCAGGTTGCGGTTTATTATATAATAATTTTGAAGAGTTTAGTGAAAGCCTTATTAAATTAATTGAAAATATTGAATTAAGAAAAGCTTTGGGAACAAAAGGAAAAGAAAAACTACTTAAACTTTATAAAGAAAAAGCTGATTGTAATTTTATTGAAATATACAAATAAGCCTTATTTTTGTTTCATAGGAATTTAAAAACTTTCGTGAAGGTGCTTATTTTTATACTCCACTTTATTTTAACTAATAATAATATTTAGCTATTTTGAATACTAAAAATTTATTTTATTCCCATCCAACAGCAGTAATTGACCCTAATTCTGAAATAGGTATGGATAGTAAAATATGGCATTTCTCTCATATTATGAATGATTCTAAGATTGGAAAATCTTGTAATATTGGACAAAATGTAGTTATTTCGCCTAAAGTTATTATTGGAAATAGAGTAAAAATTCAAAATAATGTATCCGTTTACAGCGGCGTAATCTGTGAAGATGATGTTTTCTTAGGGCCTTCAATGGTGTTTACAAACGTCATTAACCCTAGAAGTTTTATTGTTCGTAAAAAAGAATTCCAAGAAACCTATGTAGAAAAAGGAGCTACTATAGGCGCCAATGCAACCATTATATGTGGAAATCGTATTGGAACTTACGCAATGATTGGCGCAGGTACTGTAATAACAAAACCTGTACCAGCCTACGCTTTAATTGTAGGTAATCCTGGAAAACAAATAGGATGGGTTAGTAAACACGGACATAAATTAACTTTTAATAGTAACAATGAAGCCACTTGTAAAGAGAGCGGTGAAAAATATAAAATTGAAAACAATACTTTAATTCCTGTATAATATTGAAAAAATTTGCCTTAATGGGAGCTGCTGGTTTTATAGCCCCTAAACATTTAAAAGCTATAAAAGAAACTAACAACCAACTTCTTGCTGCTTACGACCCCAATGATAGTGTAGGCATTATTGATTCTTTCTTTCCAAAAGCTCATTTTTTTACTGAATTTGAGCGTTTTGATCGCCATTTAGAAAAATTACGCATAGAAAAACAACAGGCCATTGATTATGTTTCAATTTGCACACCTAATTATTTACATGATGCCCATGTACGTTTTGCTTTAAGAAATGGTGCAGATGCTATATGCGAAAAACCGTTGGTATTAAATCCTTGGAATGCAGAAAAACTAATCGTTTTAGAAGAAAATTATTCAAATAAAATTAATACCATTTTACAATTAAGACTACACCCTTCTATAATTGCTCTAAAAGAAAAAATAACAAATAATCCTAGTGAAAAAATTCATGATATAGATCTTACATATATCACTTCTAGAGGAAATTGGTATTATGCTTCCTGGAAGAGTGCTATTGAAAAATCTGGTGGTATTTGCTCTAATATTGGAATTCATTTTTTCGATATGCTCATTTGGATTTTTGGTGATGTAGAAAAGAATATCGTTCATATTATGGAACATGACAGAGCATCAGGGATATTGCATTTAAAAAAGGCTAATGTTAGATGGTTTTTATCTATTAATGCTGATACTTTACCTAAAGAAATTTTAGAAAGCGGACAACGAACTTTTAGAACCATTAAAATTGATAAAGAAGAACTAGAATTTAGCGCAGGTTTTACTGATCTACACACAGAATCTTATAAACATATTCTTTCTGGGAACGGTTTTGGTATATCTAAAACTTTAAAATCTCTTAAATTAGCTCATGAATTAAGACATGCGCCTATTTCTCCTCTAATTGATGATTTTCATCCTTTTGCTAAACTTCCCCTATCAAAACATCCTTTTAGCTAAAAGTGACATTATAATTTATAATCTAATTAAAAACTCCACCCTTTATAACTACTTGAAGCTTCCAATTTATTTTCAATAGCATCATCTAATTCAGAAAAGAAATCAATTCCAGTTAGCTTTTCAATGGTATCTACCGATACTACAAACTCATACAAGGGCTTATTAGAATCTTTATGAGGCATTAAAAAAGCTATCATTTTTGTTTTGCCTGTATTATTATCAATTAACACTTTATAAAACTGATTAGGAACAGAAACATGTTCGTCTCCAATAGTCTTCATTTCTCCTTTTAAAACGCCTCCTGTTACTACAAATACACCATCATATTTCCTAGCCCAATACCTTACTTTTTGTTCTAGTGTATTCCAAATACCTGCGTTAAATTGATGCTCTTGTGGACTAATATTACTCGTTAAAAAGGTTTCATCATGAGCGAACTGGCTATAACGCCTATCTCCTGCAGGACATAAATGTCCGCGATCATATCCTGATTTTTTATAATTTCTCCAATCTGCAGCACCTGTTTTTACTGCTTCATCAATTTCAAAATAAGGACGTTTAAAATTGGTATTAGACACATGTGATTTTTTTAGCTCGTAAGCTACCCATTCTGCTTGTTCATGAGATTCACTGTATGATAACGAATACCCTTCATGATGCACAATCTGTCCTGTAGTACTCGTTGGTAAAAAATATTCATTCGTATTCTTTTTTACCTGATTTCCATCTGTAACAATTTCAGCCTGTTCTTCTTCATTTAAAAAATATTCATAGCCATAAATTCCTAAAAGGATTAATACAGCAATAAAGGAGTATATAGATTTTTTATTCAAACTAATCTAATATAAATTCTAATGGTTCTCCTGTAGTTCCGTTAGGAAAACTTATTCCTAAATATGCAGAAATTGTTGGAGCAATATCTATAATATTCGTTTTCTTAAAAGTCTCACCATGTTTTATACCTCTACCCATAAACAGAAGTGGTACATGAGTATCGTAATTTAAGCCTGAACCATGCGTAGAACCTGTTTTACTATAAGAAATAAACGCTGGATCATAAACAAAAATCACATCACCAGAACGTTTTTGATTAAATCCGTTTTGCAATAAAGCTTCAATACCAGTATTAAATGACGTTGAACTCATTGTTTTTGCTGAGTACGCTTTATCTATATGATTGTAATTAATAATTTCATTAACAATATCTTCCCGTACATTCTCTAAATCTAAATCCATTTCTTTTATCTTTTCTCTATTCAAAAAGATTTGGTTGTTACTTACATTTTCAATTAAATCGGAAGCACCGTATTTAGCAATCATAAACGCAATTAACTTTGCTTTTTGCTCCTTCGTATCTATATAACCTGCTGGTATTTTAACACTTTTCAAATATGCAGGCACATTTACTGCAGCGTGATCTGCTGTTAAAAACACGGTATAATCACCTTTGCCTACTTTTTCATCTAAAGCATTTAAAAAACGCTCTAAATCTTTATCTAAACGAATATAAGTATCTTCAATTTCTTTAGAATTTACTCCAAATTTATGTCCAACATAATCTGTAGAAGAAAAACTTACTGTTAACACATCTGTTATTGCATCTTGCCCTAACTGCTCTCCACTTAAAGCAGCAATAGCAAAATCTGCAACAATACTATTTCCATAAGGTGTTGTTTTTAAAATATCAAACCCGTCATTATTATCTTTTAAAGCTTTTAAATCATACGGAAATGTTGCTGTTTCTTTTCCTTTAAATTCACCTTCAAAATCATTTAAATCGTTACCGCTTTCTATATATATAGACATATCATATAGCGTATTCCATGGCTTTAAATACGATTCTGCTATATTGGATTTATTAAAATCTCTCACCCATTTTGGTAAACTTTTAATATAATATGTACTTGAAATAAAACGACCTTCATCTTTCCCTCTAAACCAGTATGCCGCATTTGCAGTGTGACCTGCTGGTAAAATGGCACCTCTATCCTTTATAGAAATACCAATTGTTTTACCTTGCATTTGAGTAAACAATCTATTTTCATCAGCAAATGTTGTGGTTTTCATTCTGTGAGGAGACATACGCTCTAATTCAGAATCTGTTCCCACGGCATAAACCGAAGAATCTCCAGCACAATACACCATTTTTTTTATCTCTTTATCATACCAGTTATTGGCTATAATACCATGATATTTTGGAGTGGTTCCTGTATAAATTGAAGAATGACCTGGCCCCGTATATGTTGGCACATAATTAAAATGATTGTTTTTACAATTAAACCCTTCATTAATCATGCGCTTAAAACCACCGTCTCCATACTTTGCATAAAAGCGAGTTAAATAATCGTAACGCATTTGGTCTACAACAATTCCCACTACTAACTTAGTTTTTATTTCACCCTCATTTAATGTTTCTAATGAACCTGATGTATCTTGAGCCTTAGAAGACAGACTAAATATTAAAAACAATAAAAGTATTCCTGTTTTTTTTAACATAACCGTTTTTCTTATGAATATCAAAAATACAGATTATAAAACATCATAATTTAAAATTAAAGTTAAATAACATTAACTTTTTTTTACTTTAGCATTTCAAATTTGAATATGAACTATCTAAATAATATAGGTGCTTATTTTTTAATGATTGTTGAGATGTTTCGTAAACCTACTAAGTGGAGTGTTATGAAGCAATTAATCTTAAAAGATATTGATGACTTAATTATAGGTTCACTTGGAATTATCGCATTTATCTCCTTTTTTGTTGGAGGTGTAATAACGATTCAAACTGCTTTAAATATAGAAAGTCCTTTAATACCAAAATATTTAGTAGGCTTTGCTACGAGACAATCGGTAATTTTAGAATTCGCTCCTACCTTCACCTCTATTATTATGGCAGGTAAAGTAGGGTCTTTTATAACTTCTAGCATAGGAACCATGCGGGTTACAGAACAAATTGATGCTCTAGAAGTTATGGGAATTAATTCTCTTAATTATTTAGTTTTCCCAAAGACCATAGCACTAATGCTATATCCTTTTGCCATAGCAATTGGCATGTTTTTAGGAATTTTAGGAGGTATGGCTGCTTGTGTTTTTGGTGAATATTCTACATTAGCAGATTACGTTACTGGTATTCAAACAGATTTTGATGGCTTTCATGTTATTTATGCTTTTATAAAAACATTTGCTTTTGCTTTTATATTAGCTACAATACCTTCATTCCACGGGTATTACATGAAAGGTGGAGCGTTAGAAGTTGGTAAAGCAAGTACAACCTCTTTTGTTTGGACTGCTGTAGTCATTATTTTATTAAATTATTTATTAACCGATATGATGTTAGGCTAATGATAGAGGTTAAAAATTTACATAAATCATTTGGTGATGCTCATATTTTAAAAGGCATAAGCACTACGTTTGAAAAAGGAAAAACCAATTTAATTATAGGTCAAAGTGGTTCTGGAAAAACAGTTTTTCTAAAATGCCTACTTGGTTTATTTGAATATGAAGAAGGTTCTATTGCTTACAACGGAAAAATTTTCTCTAATTTAACAGAAGACCACAAACGTAATCTCCGAGCAGAAATAGGCATGGTATTTCAAGGAAGTGCTTTATTTGATTCTATGACGATAGCTGAAAATGTGATGTTTCCTCTACAGATGTTTACAAAAATGAGCAAAAGCGAAATGCAAGACCGTGTAGACTTTGTTTTAAACCGTGTACACCTTGAAAACGCACATAATAAAATGCCTAGTGAGGCTTCTGGTGGTATGCAAAAACGTGTTGCTATAGCAAGAGCCATTGTTAATAATCCGAAATACTTATTCTGTGACGAACCTAACTCTGGTTTAGATCCAAAAACAGCTATTGTTATTGATAATTTAATTCAGGAAATAACAGACGAATATCAAATTATCACAGTAATCAACTCACACGACATGAATTCTGTAATGGAAATTGGTGAAAAAATTGTATTCTTAAAAGATGGATTAAAAGCTTGGGAAGGCTCTAACCAAACTATTTTTAAAACGGACAATGAAGTGGTTACCGATTTTGTTTATTCTTCTGAATTGATGAAAAAAGTTCGTAAAATGTATATTGAGGAAAAAAAGTAGTTTGAAATGTAAGTTTATCTCTTTTAGACACTATCTTAATTAGCCTGCTTAACAACCAAAGTATCTAAGTTCAACTTTAGTTTTAGCCATTTTTTCAACTTTTCGCTATCCTTAATTCTAGATGCTTCATTTGATAAGGAATCAACCCATTTTACTGTGAATACTGAAATCGTATCCATTTTAGTAAAATTGGTATTAATAACATTAGAATAAGAAAACTGATCTAGGTTTTCATAATTAATCTTTACTTCTTTAGTCAGTTCTTCAAAAGGAATATAATTCTTTTCTAATTTTGATAATTGCGATACTTTACTTTCTAAAAAAGCTATTTTTTGAGTTTGTGATAATATATCTAAAGAATCTCTTGAACGTAACTCTTGCATATATTTAAAATTATCCAAATTCTTCGACTTATTTTGATTTAGCACCAATTCTGTATTAGACAATGCGTTATAATCACTCATTCTCTTTTTAATAAGCTCTATCGTAGACTCAGGAATTTCATCTAACCCAAACGTATTTAGCTCAATGGAGTGTGTTTTACTATCTGTATAATTATAAATAGCATTCTTTTTAATGTACTCAAAATGTGGTAATACAGTTAGTTCATTATTAACAAAATCCTTGGCATCTCTTGCAAAATTACTCTCTTGCAATACGCTTATAAAAGTCCATACTGCAGGAACCATAACCACAATAGCTACTAAAGAGGCTATTTGACCAATACGCTTCCGTTTTGCTGAATTAACATACTTAAGCATAGGAAATCGTAATACTTTTAAAACAACAAAGGTTGCCATGGCTATAAAAATAGTATTAATGGTAAACAAATACATGGCACCTCCAAAATATTGCCAATTACCTTTTGCTAATCCATAACCTGCGGTACATAACGGTGGCATTAAAGCAGTTGCAATAGCAACGCCAAAAATAACAGACGCAATAGTGCCTTTTTTAGTTCGTGCTATAATTAATGCTAAACCACCAAAAAAAGCAATCAAAACATCACGAATATCTGGTTTTACACGACCTAAAAGCTCTGAAGTATCTTCGCTTAAAGGAAACAAATAAAAGAACAGAAAAGCGGTAAGTAAACTAAGAACAATCATGGTTCCTAGATTAATTAATGATCGTCTTAAAGTATCAACATCGTTAATTGCAATAGATAAACCAATACCTAAAATTGGCCCCATAAGTGGAGAAATTAACATGGCTCCAATAACAACAGCTGTAGAATTAGCATTTAAACCAATAGATGCCACAAAAATAGAACATACCAAAATCCAAGCAGTAGCTCCTTTAAAAGGAATATCTTTCTTTATAGCTTCAATAGTGGCATCTCTATCTGTATCTTCACGAAAATCTAATAGCTCTTTTAGAAACTTTTTAATGCTTGCTAATAAACCTTGAGCATCTTTCTTTATATCTTCTTTTGACTGCTCAACAGAAAATTCTTTTTTTTCTTCTTCAGAAAAATCAAACTTACTTTCTTCCATAGGATGCCTTATTATTCATAAACACACGAATATATAAAATAAATGTGATGAATTTATTTTTTTATACACGGTAAAACAGAAACCTATAATATTGTTCCTATCCGTATTGTTCTCCGAATTTATCTTTTACTTTCTGCAACACTTTCTTTATATCTTGTTCTTTTGTTTTTGGAAAAATTAACAGAACATCTTCTTTATCAACTATAATATAATCTTGCAAACCATCTATAACAATAATTTTATCCTTTTTGCTACGTATCATATTCCCTGAAGCATCTTCGACTAAAGTTCTTGCATTAACAACTGCATTTTGATTATTGTCTTTATCTAATTTATCATATAAACTTCCCCAAGTACCTAGGTCGTTCCAATCAAATTCGGCAGCAATAACATATACATTTTTAGAAGTTTCCATAATAGCATAATCTACCGAAATATTTTCTGCTTTAGGATAGTTTTCTTTTATAAAACCTGCTTCTAAACTAGTATTGTATGCACTTTCCCCCTTTTTAAATAAGTCATATAACTTAGGTTGATTATTTTGAAAAGCCTCAATTACACTTTTCACACTCCACATAAAAATACCAGCATTCCATAAAAAATTACCTTGCTTTATAAATGATTTTGCGGTATTATAATCTGGCTTTTCTCTAAATTGATTTACTTTTTTTATAGCTTCAGACGAGCTTTTATTAAACTCAATATATCCAAATCCTGTATTAGGGAATGTTGGCTGTATACCAAGTGTCATTAAAGCATTATTTTCTGAGCAAAAATTAAAAGCTTGTTGAACATTTTTGGAAAATGTAGCTTCATCCTCAATCCAATGATCACTTGGCGCCACAATCATTACAGCATCTGGGTTCTCTTTTTGAATTTTTAACGAGGCATATAAAATACATGGCGCTGTATTTCGCATAGCGGGTTCTAAAACTACTTGTTTTTGTTTAACTTCAGGTAATTGTTCTAAAACTAAATCATTATAACGCTCGTTAGTTAATATATAAATGTTTTCTTTTGGAATTAAATGGGTAAGCCTTTGAAACGTTTTCTGAATTAACGTATCTCCTGTTCCTAACATATCGTGAAACTGCTTAGGAAAATCTTGTGTACTTACGGGCCAAAATCTTGATCCGACTCCTCCTGCCATTAGTATGGCGTAATAGTTTTTATTCATTGATATTATTCATTAATTCAACTTCTGCATTTGGATTAAAAAGATATACTTTCCCTGTTTTTAGTTCTGTACATTCAAAACGCTTTGTTCTTTTTTCTCCTCTTTTAAATACTTTACCATTATACAATTTAAAAGTATACCCTAAAGGTACTTCAAATATATAAGTTTTGTTATTAGGCTCATCAAATTGTTTTAATGCGAAGGCTAATGAAATATCCGTATCGCTTGATGCTTTTGGGTTTTTAAAATGTTTAGCTAAAAGGGGCAGTAAATGATTTGGAAAAATTTCAGGGTTTAAAAAAGGTAACATTAAGTGCTGAAATGTTCGTTTCCATTCTATTCCATGGGGTTTTATAAATTTTCCGTAAGTTTTATATGCCTCAAAATGAGCAACTTCATGAATAAGAGTTATTAAAAAACGATACTCATTTAAGTTTGAATTTATAGTTATTTGATGCTTATTGTTTGGCAAACGCATATAATCACCATGTCGTGTTTTTCGTTCATTCTTAATTTTAATCACCAAATTATCATGCTCTAAAAGTTTTAAAACTTGAGGCATTGCTTTAACTGGAATAAAGTCTTGAAGTTTGCTTTGCATTAAATAAATTTAACATTAGATCATATCTATAAGCTGTGACATTTTATTAAATGTTTTTGTGGCCTCACTTTTCAACTCATTATTATAATCATGTGCAGTAAAACCAAACACATCAAAACCACCATTTTTCGCCGCTCTAACACCAGATAAGCTATCTTCTATAATTAAACAATCACTAGGTTTACTTCCCATAGTTTCGGCAGCCCAAAGAAATACCGCAGGGTCTGGTTTCCATTTTTCAATGGCATAACAACTAAAAATATTACCCTCAAAATACGGCAACAATCCGGCAAGTTTTAAGTTTAGTCTTATTTTATCATCGGGACCGCTGGATGCCACACAAAACGGTACTTTTAAATTATTTAAAACATCCTTAATACCATCAATAGGTTTCATGTTTTCATTAAATCGCCTAAAACTTTCTGTTCTATAATCCGTTTCAAAACTATCTGGCACTGTTTTGTTTATAAGCACTGAAATTTTTTCAAGACATGCTTTCATAAAACTGCCCTTAAAATGTTTCATCCCATAAGCCAAATCAATATTAGCACCATAGCTGTTTGCCATATCTACTAATATTTGAATACTTATAGGTTCGCTATCTACCAATACGCCATCGCAATCGAAAATTATGCATTTGTATTTACTCATAAAAATATTCTAAACTAGTACTTCACAATCTCAAATTCACTACGCCTGTTTAATTGATGTTCTTCATCGGTACAATCTAACATGGGGCATGGTATGATAGGTGATAGCTCACCAAAACCTTCAAATTTCATGCGTCGTGCATTAATAAAACCCTCCAAAGCTAAATAATTTCTGGTAGATTCTGCGCGTCTTTCAGATAAAATCTGATTGTAACGTACCGTACCACGACTATCGGTATGCGAGCTAATTTTTAAATAAATATTAGGGTAGCGTTCTAACTTAGCCGCTAAAGCGTCTAGTGTTTTTTTAGAATCGGCTCTAATATTCCACATATCAAAATCAAAATAAATAGGCTCCAACACAAAAAAGAGTTTGCCATCCTTTTCAACTATTGGAGGACCTTCTACATCTGTTAGCATTTCAAACCGCTTTGGGTCTTCATCTTTCAACTTTTCATCAATGTGCTTTTCTGCAATTAATACTTCAACAGGATCTATAATAACAGGTGGTGGTGGTGGTGGGATTTTCTTTAAATACAATATATGCTTTTGGTCTTGCTCTTCTAAAACCTGTACTTGTAAAACTCCTGGATAATATGCTTCATTGTTAGCTTTAAACTCATAATGACTTGCCAATAAATTAATATTAAAAAATGTCAGAGAATCTAATATATTCTTATATAATTCCTTTTGTTTTTTATCTAACAATACTACTTCTGTATTGGGAACATATTCTTTAGTTTCAAAATCTCGAACCTCAAATTTGTTTATATATTCTCTTATAAAAATCTCTCCTGTTTGTATGAATTTAAAAATATCATCACTTTTTTTATTTCTATTAGAAGCAAAAAAGCCTTCTGTTTCATTATAATAATTTAAATTAAAATCGTCGTATCTTGAATTTATTGGAGCTCCTAAGTTAATGGGGGTTGTAAATTCATCTTTCACCAATTCTGAAACAAAATTATCTAGCATTCCTAATCCTAAATGACCATTGGATGCAAAAAACAAATCGCCTTTTGTTGATATAAAAGGAAAGTGCTCACGGTTTACTGTATTAATAACACTCCCTAAATTAACTGGCTCTCCAAAAACTTCATCTTTAATATCTACATAATAAAGGTCGAAACTTCCAAAACCACCATCCATATCAGATGAAAAATAAAGCTTATCTTCATTGGTATTTAATGCTGGATGTTGATAAGAAAATCCGTTTACATTAAATGATAATTTTTCTAATGACATCCATTTACCATCAACTTTAATTGTTTTATATAAATGAATGTTATTATTTCCGTCATTACTAAACTCTTTTTTTCCATCAGAAAAATTACTTCTAGAAATATATAGGGTATTTCCATCTTTAGTAAAACAGAAATTACCATCATGAAGTTTTGAATTTATACTTTCTGGCATTCCTTTAACGCTTCCAATAGTATCATTTTTTTCATTAACCTTCGTTGCATACATATCTAAAAACGAATGATGCGTCCATTTATAAGTTTTTCTAAAAATATTTTTGGTATCCCTATCAGAAATAAAATAAACACTATCCCCAAATTTTACAGCTCCAAATTCTGATGCATCAGAATTAAACTGTGTCTTTTTAATTTTATAATCAGGATTTTTTAATTTGAATTCTTCAACAATCTCAATAGATTCTGATTTATTTAATGACACTGAAAGTTTTTCTTTATATATTTTAAAATAATCTAAACCTGTTTCATAATCACCTAAAGCAGATAAGACTTGATATAATTTGAAGTTGTACTCGTTATTATAAGTCTTGTCTTTTTCGCCATATCTTCCTTTTACCAATTGTTTTAAATAACGAGAAGCTAATCTATATTGAAACGTATTATAATAACAGATAGCAATGTTTTCAACATCTTTTTTATGATGTTCTTTTGCTAGTTCTACTTCATAATATTTAGCAGCATTTATATAATCTCCTTTTTCAAAAAAACGATCGGCTCTTGATTTTACTTGTCCGAATGACATCTGCATCATGAACAAGGTTAGCATAATAAACGTAATTTTCTTTGTCATATTAATAGAATCTTGGAGATGAATATTTTTTACTTAATCCTAATACATCAAACTTATAAAGTAGTATGAATTCATGACTTCCATTATTATAATTATTTAGCTTACTTGTATTAAAATCATAAGCATAGCCTACTTTAAGATTGGGAGAAATATTAATTCCAGCTAACCCTGAAACGGCGTCTTGGTATCTATAAGACACTCCAAGTTCGAATCTATTAAGATAAAGTACATTTGTAGACAGATCAAACGATAAAGGAGCGCCTCCAACATATTTAATAACTGTTGAAGGCTTGAGTTTAAAATCGCTATTAATATCAAATACATAACCTCCAATTAAAAATGCATGTGGCTTATTTTTATACAATACATCGCTATTTACGTCTAAATTACTAGGTATTAAATTGGGTGATGACAACCCAACATAATAATTTTGTTTAAACACAAATACACCAGCGCCAATATTAAGTACTGTTTTTTTTGCATTTTGAAATAAAGGGTCTGTACTTACATTGCTTCCTAATGAACTAAAATTTAAATGGTCGAATCCTACTTTTACTCCAAAAGATATGTTTAAATTGTTGTTTAGTGTAAGCTTATAAGCAGCATCAATATTAAAAACATTCTCACTTAAGTTAATAGCATCTCCAATATAATCATTAAGATAATTTACACTTAACTCAATTTTTTCATTTAATGGAATATTAGCAAATACATTACCTGTTTTTGGTGCGCCATTAATACCAACCCACTGCGTTCTATATAAACTACCCACTTGTATAATTTGTGGTTCGTTAATCATATAAGCAGGGTTAACCATACTCATATTATACATATAATGCGTGTACTGTGGTTCTTGCTGTGCGTATGCAGATAAACTACATATTATGAAAGCTATAAATATTTTAATCTTCATTTTATATATCTTATCTACTTAAATAAAAATTTCCTTGAAATGCTGGTGTTTTTTCATCCTTAGGATCGAAAACATAAAAATATATTCCTACTGGCAACTCTTTTCCAATAGCTAAAGACGTATTAGAAATACCTTTAAAAAGTTCGGTGTTTTTATTTCCTTTAAAAACCAGACCACCATATCTATTATAAATATTCAGTTCAAAATCTGGGAAAGCAATGGGTAGGTTACACAAATCAAATTCTTCATTTTGATTATCACCATTTACTGAAATACCATCTTTTATACAGTGATCACAATCAACATGATCTAAAGGCAATAAAGCAACCTGCATTGCAACTCTTGAAGATTCGCAACCATTACCATCTACAGCAGATACGTAATAATCTTCATCATCTATTAATAATGTACCAAAAGATAAAGGCATTGTAGCATCAGCCGTATCATACCAATTATAATTAATGCCATTACTAGCAACTAAATCTGAAACCGTGGCGCCATCACTTGCACAAAATGTTTGATTGGAAGCAGAAGGCGACATAACATCTTCTACCGTTATAGAAATTATTGATGTTGCTAAATTACACGAAGTATGTCCTTGAATTTGATATTCAAAATTGTAAGTTCCTGTATTTAATTGAGAAACCGATAAAATATTTCCGCTTAGCATATTTGTAATATCAGAATCAATAAAATCACCTCCCGAATCTGCTAATGAATCTAAAAAATTAGTTAAATCTATTTGAGAATCAGATTTACAAACAGAAGCCTCCATATCGGCTCCTGCATTTGGGCTTTGGTGAACTATTATTGTCATTGAAGCTTGATTCCCCAAACACAAGCCATTATCTGGAACCATATAGATATACACTCCTGCATCAGAAGTAGCGGGGTTGAAAGTGGCATTATTATCTGTTGTAACATATCCATTTGATCCCGTCCAAGTTCCCGTTGTATTCGGATCACCTGTTAATCTATCAAACAAATTAAATGATGTATTATTATCGCAAACATCAATTGTTGACCCGACACCAGATTGATAAGCTTCATAGACTAAGAATGACAGATTAGCACTATCAACACATCCATTAGCTGTCCTCGTATTATAAGAGAAATCATATAACTGCTGATTATTAATTTCTGGTATCGTGTATGTTGTTGGATCTGTTATAATACTTCCAGAAGCATCTCTCCATGTCCCTAACGGTCCTATGTAAATAGAATCGACACCATTAGTTGTTAATAAAGAAAACAAATCTAACGGACTTGCTATTACGGTATCTGTTTCACAAAATTCTAATCCTAATGTGTCTTCGCCTGCGTAGAGATTAGGGTAGATAGTTAAAGAAACTTCAGCGGTTTCTGAATTACAAAAACCTGTATTATTTCCTAATGGTGAACATGACTGGCTAGCATTAAAGCCTTCAAACGAATCATTTGGACAATTAATTTGAGGAGAAACAGCATATCTAAAAACATAATTTCCTGGAGGTGCATTTAACAAATTGATTGATCCTAATGATGAGTATCCTGATTGTCCGTTAGTAACTAAGCCTAAATCTGATGGCCCAGAAACTAAACTCCAATTTGTATAATCAACACCTTTATAATCAAACAAAACTCCATTTTCGGTAGTAAAATCTAAATGATCATACAAATTTATTGTAACAGGATTTGTGAGATCTTCTTCACAAAACTCCAATAATGGAGCACTTTGATTAAAAGGTCTTAAATACTCATAAATTTTAAATTTCACTATAGATTCTGCATCATCACATACCCCAGAGCGCTGCTCTACAAAATACTTAAATTCTATCTCCGAACATCCAAATCTTGGACTATTTGTTGTTATTTGTTGATAAATATCTTTAATGTTAACATTTGAATCAACAGGAGAGGTTATTTGCCCATAAACATCTGACATCCAAAGACCTTCAATATCTTCAAGAAGTAAATATTGATTGTTTGTAAGATCAATATCCAAATCATATGCGCCATTAATTATATCCAATTCGCATATACGCTTATTAGTAGTATAACCAGAAAACACATTTCTTGTAATTGACACATTAACCGTAGTTTCCATAGTGATATTGCAAGGTGCAATTCCACTTATTCTGTAGGTTAACTCAAAAGTCTCTTGATCTACTAATGGAGGTCCTTGAACATATGGAATCGTTACTGTAAAATCAGAGCCTAATAAACTAATAAAATTAGGACTGCTCCCTGTATAAATCCATTGTCCATTAAGGTGCGGACTAGGCAAAGATTCTAAAGTTTCAAAAAGATCTACATCTGGAAGTTTTACGCATACATCTGTAGGTGTAGATCCAACATCACAAACCTCTAAGTTAACATCGTTAATATTTAATACAGGTCTGGCATAGCCAGAAAAAGGACCTAGAATTAAATTAACCGTAGCCACAACACCATTTGGGCATCCAGAATTAACATCAATAAGTTGAAATTGATAATCAGATATTGATTCTGATGAGCTATTTAAGTCCCACAAATACAAATCTCCTGTTGATTCATCCAATGCAAAATTATAATTTGGATCAAACCAATCACCATTTGCAAGAGAGATAGTTCCTCCTGTTAGCGTATTATATTCATCATATAAATTAATAATACCATCAGGATCTCCATTATTATCTCCATCAATTATTGTCATATCGCAAACTGTAACCGTCTCTATTTGATTACATTGTGCCTTTATTTTTACTGAGCAAAAAACAAGAATTGCAAAAACGATGTATGTAATATTTTTCAACACACTTTAAATTTAAATTTAAAGCAAGGTAATTATTACAAATAATATATCGTCCAAAAAATATTACTTTATTAATATTTTTTAAACTAAATTTTTATGGTGTAGAATTAGAAACTTGTAAAAGTTTCCCATTATAAAATTTGTTTCCATTTAGGGAAAACTCAAAAATATATTCAGCCATTTCTAATGACGTGGTTGATGCTTGATAACCAGGAAAAGCTTCTTCTAGCATTTCTGTTTGAACTGCACCTAAAGCTAATACATTAAAAGATATTCCTGAATCTTTATATTCTTCAGCTAATAATTCTGTTAAAGTGATTACCGCTGCTTTACTTGAGCTATAAGCTGCTAAACCCGGAAACTTCATACTACCTTGTACACCTCCCATAGAACTTATAGTAACCACATGACTTTCTTTTTTCATAAATGGTAAAACAATTCGAGTTAACTCTGCAACTCCAAAAACATTGGTTTTATAAACCGCATCAAAATCTTCCATTGTGATTTCCGAAAAAGGCTTATTAACCAGTTTGCCTGCATTATTTATTAAAACATCTACCTGTTTCCAATTGTTATTTACAAAAATCTCTACTCTTTTATATGCTTCACTATCACTTAAATCAAATGAAAACGTAGTAACATTATCTAACTTTAAATTTTTAATCGGCTTTTCGTTCCGCGAAAGCGCTAAAACGTTATGACCTGCTTTTGAGAAAAGTTGAACCAACTCAAAACCTATACCTCTACTCGTTCCTGTAATTATAATATTTCTACTCATCATTCATTTTTATTTCCTTTTCAGAAGCATTTATCATACCTTCTAAAGTTGGAATCATTTTATTTATAAAACTTGTCATGTGCTTAAAATCCATTTTATCGGCTTCATCATCTACATGATGATAGTATTCAAAATTAGTAAAATCGAAGGTAGAAATAGCTTGTGCTGGCACTTTAAATATATTATAAAATGGGTAATTATCAGAACGTTTAAACAAATTATAAGCTTTTGCTTGTGGTAAAAAACCAACTATCTCTGACTTAGTATAACCGTTTAGTTTTTCTGCCATATTAGACTTTTTATAACCTGTTATATAGGCCATCGTTTCAGTTTCAGCCCTGGGAACACCAATCATTTCAAAATTAAGCATGGTGTATAAATTTAAATTGGCTTCTTTTAATCGCTTTGCTAAATGTTCAGAGCCTTTCAATCCCATTTCTTCAGCAGAATATAACGTAAATAAAACACTCCGTTTATTGCTTTTGGTTTTCGAAAAATACTTTGCCCATTCTAAAACTGCAACCGTGCCCGAAGCGTCATCATTTGCTCCATTAGCAATAGTATCTCGATTTATTTCTTTAACAGCTCCTATATGATCGTAATGCGCACCAAGAATCACAAATTCATTTTTCAACTCTGAATCATTACCTTCAATATAGCCAACAATATTATACCCTATAACTTCTTTTACATTAAAACTATCTCTGTAGGTTTCAAAATAAGGTTTAATATTATTTTCGATAAATATATTTTCGATATAAATAGCTGCTTTTTCAATGCCTTTACTCCCTGTATTTCTACCCTCTAAGACATCTGAGGCTAAATAACTTAAACTTGCTTTAACTATATCTTCTTTTATTGTTATTGTTTTTATACTAGGATTCATTGTGGACTTGCAACCCATAATAATTAATAAAATGAAAGTGAAAAATATTTTATTCATACAAAATTTTATTTGTGTTTAAAGATAAAAAACTCATAGGAATCATTCTACTTTTAACTCTTGTTTTAATAGCTCTCATTTTAATACTTATTTATGACTTGCATAACCCACTTAAAATCACTAATTTGTATAAAAATAAACACTATGCCAATATATTTAGACCTCCATGAAATGCCTGATGGAGTAACCGCAAAACATGTTGCAGAAATGCATCAAGCTGATTTAAAAATTGAACATGAATATAATTGCCGTGGTTTAACATATTGGTGTGACGAAAAAAGACAAACAGCTTTCTGTTTAATAGAAGCCCCAAACAAACAAGCTCTTAAAAATTTACATGCAAAGGCGCACGGCGATGTTCCTCTAAAAATAATTGAGGTAGATGACACCATAGTTGAATCATTTCTGGGCAGAATAGGAGATCCTGAAAAATCTCAAAATACGGAGTTAAACATTATAAACGATCCTGCTTTTAGAGTTTTAATGGTTATAGAAACTAGTAATTATTTAAATCGGCTTGAAGCAAATCAATTTACCTTATTTGCTCAAAAATTTCATAATAATGCATCTAAAACTTTAAAAAAGTTTAACGGTCGTATTGCAAAAAAAGATAATAACTCTTATTTAGTGTCTTTTAAATCTGTAACCGATGCCGTTTTATGTGCATTAAAAATTCAGTTTCAATTTAAATATGTTACACCTAAGTTAGACCCTTCCACACGTAGACTAAATATTGCATTAAGTTCTGGTGTTCCAATAACCAATAAAGAAAATATTTTTGAAGAGACAATAACACTAGCCACACGTATGTGCGACATTGTTAAGGAACAGCTAGTAGTTACTACCGAAGTAAAATTATTATATGAAAGCGAGAACAGGAATGCTGCTATTGATGATAAAATAATTAAAATACTAAAACCTGATGAAGAAAAATTTCTAACTCAACTCATTGATTTTGTAGAACAGATATGGAACAAACCTAACTTTAATGTGAATGATTTTAGTAAATCTTTAGGTTTAAGCAAATCGCAACTTTACAGAAAACTAACTAAATTAACAGGGCAACCACCAAACATTTTTTTGAAAGAATTTCGATTACACAAAGCTTTAAACTTATTACATAAACAGCATGGTAACATTTCTGAAATTGCGTTTGAGACAGGTTTTAATAGTGCCGCATATTTCTCAAAATGCTTCCTTGATAAATATGGCATTCTTCCTTCAAAATATATTCAGCAACATATCGTTTAAAAGTGTCTTTTTAATAAAATTATAAATGGTTCAAAATTATACTTTTTTGAATTAAATGTAGTAGTGTCTTCATTTTGCTATGTATAGCTTTGGCATATAACCAATACTATAACATTATGAGTAAAACACTTTTCGAACGATTAGGTGGCAGAAATGGCATCTCTATGATTGTTGATGACACCGTTGAAAACCACATGAACAATCCTGCTGTAAATGCAAGATTTCTTCCTTTTAAAGAAAAACCAGAACAATTAGCTATTATAAAAAATCATACGATTGATTTTTTTAGTGCTGGTAGTGGTGGTCCAAATAATTATACAGGAAAAGACATGGTAACAGCACATACTGGTATGAATATTAGCCATGCTGAATATATGCATGTAATGGATGATATTTTTATGGCTCTTGATAAAAATAATATTGATGAAGATTCTAAAAAAGATGTACTCTCAATCCTATGGTCTTTAAAAGGCATGATGATTAGCAAATAAAAACCAAGATTTAATTAAATATGAAAAACCTAGTTAAAGATTTAAACCCTGAATTAATTAAAGCATTTACTCTAGAAACAAGAGGTGAAATTATATTACCTACAAATATAGAGTATGACGAAACACGAAAAGTATATAACGGCATGATTAACAAACATCCCGGAATGTTTGTAATGTGCGTTGATGTTGCCGATGTTATAGCTTCTGTAAATTTTGGAAGAGAAAATAATTTACTAATAGCCGTTAGAGGAGGTGGCCATAACGGTGGTGGTTTAGGATTGTGTAATGACGGTTTGGTTATCGATTTATCTGGATTAAAATTTGTTAGGATAAATACTTCAAATAACACTGTTAGAGTTGGAGGCGGTAATCTTTGGGGCGAAGTGGACCATGCTACACATCCATTTGGTTTAGCAGTTCCTGCTGGCATAATTTCTACTACAGGTGTTGGAGGATTAACACTTGGCGGTGGTGTAGGACACTTATCTAGAAAATATGGATTAACCATTGATAACCTCCTTGAAGCCGATATGGTTTTAGCTGATGGCTCTTTCGTTACAGTTAATAAAAATCAAAACACAGATTTGTTTTGGGCCATTCGAGGTGGTGGTGGTAATTTTGGCATTGTAACATCCTTTAAGTTTCAAGCACATCCTGTAAAAACCGTATATGGAGGCCCTACTTTATGGCCAATAGAACAAACCGAAGAAATCATGGAATGGTATCATAAGTTCATCCATGATGCCCCTGATGAATTAAATGGTTTTATAGCTACCATGGTTATTCCTGGCGCTCCATTTCCTGAGCATTTACATAAAAAACATTTCTGCGCCATTGTATGGTGTTATTCTGGAGATATGAATAAAGCCGAAGAAGCTTTCAAACCTATTTTAGCTAAAAACCCCTTGTTTGCACATGTAGGCGAAATGCCTTATCCATCAATACAATCTTTATTTGATGGTCTATTACCTCACGGATTTCAATGGTATTGGAGAGCCGATTTTTTTAATGAAATAGGAGCAGAACTAAGAAAACAACATTTAAAATTCGGTTCTAGTATTCCTTCTCTATTATCTCAAATGCACATGTATCCTATTAGTGGGGCTGCAAGCAGAGTTGGAGCTAAAGAAACTCCTTGGGCTTATCGTGATGCCAAATATGCTGGGGTTATTTGTGGTATAGATCCAGATCCTAAAAATGCAGATACAATAACCAAATGGTGTAAAGATTATTGGGAAGCATTACACCCTTACTCTTCTGGTGGTGCTTATTCAAACTTCATGATGGATGAAGGACAAGAACGTATAAAAGCAAGCTACAAGCATAACTATGAGCGGCTTACAAAAATTAAAAAAGTATATGACCCCAATAATTTATTTAGAGTCAATCAAAATATTAAACCGAGTAATTAAAACCACAAAAAAACCTGTTTCAAACAAATGAAACAGGTTTTTTATTTTTATTGTGACCCTTCGACTGCGCTCAGGGTAACATTTTTTTACACTAACATAGTCACCGGATTCTCAATATACCCTTTTAATGTTTGAAGAAATTGAGCTCCTGTTGCTCCGTCCACTGTTCTGTGATCGCAAGCCAAAGACAGCTTCATAGTATTTCCAACAACAATTTGTCCGTTTTTAACCACTGGTTTTTCAACAATATTTCCAACAGAAAGAATCGCTGAATTTGGCTGATTAATAATCGATGTAAAGGTATCAATACCGAACATACCTAAGTTAGAAACCGTAAACGTACTACCTTCCATTTCTGCAGGTGTTAACTTTTTGTTTTTAGCTTTACCCGCTAAATCTCTAACATCTGCACCAATTTGTTGTAACGATTGTTCGTTTGCAAATTTAACTACTGGCACTACTAATCCGTCTGGAACAGCAACTGCTACGCCAATATGCACATGGTTATTTAAACGCATTTTATCTGCAAACCATTGTGAATTTACTTGAGGATGTTGTTTTAATGCTAAAGCACAAGCTTTAACAATAATATCATTATAAGATATTTTAGTATCTGGAACCGTATTAAATTGTGTACGGAATGCTATTGCATTTTCCATATCAAACTCAACACTTAAATAATAATGAGGTGCTGTAAATTTAGAATTGGTTAACGCTTTCGCAATAGCTTTACGCATTTGTGAATTAGTTATATCTTCAAAATCTTCTTGTCCTGTTGGTACAAATTTACCAACTGACGCTCCGCCTGATTGAGCAGGAACAAAGTTCTCAACATCACTTTTCACAATACGTCCGTTTTCACCAGATCCTTGAACTTGTGCTAAGTTAATTCCTTTTTCTTCAGCTATCTTTTTTGCTAAAGGAGACGCAAATAATCTTCCGTTTGCAGTAACTGGAGTTGGCGTTGGTACAGTTGTTTTTGCAACAGCTACAGGAGCAGCTTTAGGAGCTTCTTGTTTTGCTTCAACTTTAGGAGCTGCTTCTTTTTTAGCAGGCACATCATTAGAAAAATTAGCTGCAATACCAGAAACATCTGTTCCTGCAGGACCAATTATAGCTAATAAAGCATCTACTTTTGCCGATTCTCCTTCTTGTAATCCTATTTCTAGTAAAGTTCCTGATTGAAATGACTCAAATTCCATCGTAGCTTTATCCGTTTCAATTTCTGCTAAAATATCACCTTCGTCTATGTTATCACCTACTTTTTTAAGCCAAGTTGCAACAGTTCCTTCTTCCATCGTATCACTTAAACGTGGCATAGTAACAACTATAACACCTTCTGGTAATTCTTGAGTTGGAGTTTCTTCTGCAAAATCAACATCAGAAACATCTTTAGACTCATCTGTTCCTTCTGGAATCACATCTGATTCTGCAACTTCTGTATTTCCATTTAATAATCCAGAAATATCTTCTCCTTCATCACCAATAATAGCTAAAAGTTCATCAACCTTAGTTGTTTCACCTTCCTGCACACCAATATGAAGTAACGTTCCTTCGTTGAAAGACTCAAACTCCATAGTTGCTTTATCAGTCTCAATTTCTGCTAAAATATCACCTTCTTCAATCTTGTCTCCAACTTTCTTTAACCAAGCTGCAACAGTTCCTTCTTCCATTGTGTCGCTTAAACGCGGCATATTTACTACTATAGCCATAGCTTATATTTTATGTTGTATAAATGGGAAATCTTCTTGTTCGTAAACCATATCGTAAAGTTGTTGCACTGGTGGAAATGGAGACTCTTCAGCAAATTTCTCACATTCTGCAACTCTATCTTTTACGCGTTTATCAATAACTTTAAGATCGTCTTCAGATGCATATTTCTTATCAAGAATAACATCTTTAACTTGTGTAATCGGGTCAATTTTCTTGTATTCTTGAACCTCATCTTTTGTTCTATAATGCTGAGCATCACTCATTGAGTGTCCTCTATAACGATACGTTTTAAGTTCTAAAAAAGTTGGACCTCCTCCTTTACGTGCACGTTGAATAGCTTCATCAAAAGCTTCGGCTACTTTAATTGGATTCATACCGTCAACAGGACCACAAGGCATATTATACCCTAAACCTAATTTCCAAATTTCAGTATGGTTTGCCGTACGCTCTACAGAAGTTCCCATAGCATATCCGTTATTTTCACAGACAAATACTACTGGAAGATTCCAAAGCATTGCTAAATTAAATGTTTCATGTAAAGAACCTTGTCTTGCAGCACCATCACCAAAGCAACATAATGTTACACCATCAACACCGTGAAATTTATCTCCAAAAGCAATACCTGCTCCTAAAGGAATTTGACCTCCTACAATACCATGACCTCCATAAAAACGGAATTCTTTTGAAAAAATATGCATCGAACCACCCATGCCCTTAGAAGTACCTGTTACTTTTCCAAATAATTCGGCCATAACACGTTTTGGATCTACACCCATTCCTATTGGTTGTACGTGATTTCTATAAGCAGTAATCATTTTATCTTTAGTCAAATCCATTGCGTGTAAAGCTCCTGCTAATACAGCTTCTTGACCGTTATATAAGTGAAGAAATCCTCTTACTTTTTGTTGTATGTATACAGCAGCTAGTTTGTCTTCAAACTTTCTCCAGAATAACATATCTTCATACCATTTGAGGTAAACCTCTTTTGTGATTTTTTGCATCGACTAATATCTAGGTTTTACTTATGCGAAATACAAAAGTAATACTTTGAACCTTATTGCGAAAACCTAAATTAATTAAAGTATAAAAAATATCAAAAAAAAAGCAGCACACACGCTAGATTGTTTATTTAATAATTTTTTATAATAATTGCTATTGTATTGAAAATTTTAACGCGTTAGATTTATTAAAAATTATCAAATCTACTAAATAGTTATAAAACCGATTTATCAAAGACTAATGGTAATAAATTCGCAAGTGAATTTGATTTTACAACCTTTCCTTCTTCTCCCATAAAATAAATTTCTATTGGAGTTTCTTGTTTTACCTCATACTCTGCCATAGCTTGTCTACAAGCTCCGCAAGGCGGAATAGGCTTTGTGGTTGTTTGCTTTTTTGATGCTGCTGAAATTGCCATTTTTAAAACTTTAGCTTCTGGATATTGAGAACCAGCATAATATATTGCGGTACGTTCTGCACACAAACCAGATGGATACGATGCATTTTCTTGATTATTTCCTGTAATTATTTCTCCGTTATCTAAAAATAATGCTGCGCCCACATGAAATTTAGAATAAGGCGCATAGGCTTTCTCTCTAGCTTCAACAGCTTTTTGCATTAACACACACACGTCTTCTGAAAGCTCTTCTAAATTTTCATAAACATATAGTATCGATTCAATTTTCACTTCCCTCATAAATTTTTAAAATCAACTAAAGTTAAGGAACTATTTTAAACAAAAAAACTACTGCTAATAGCAATAGTTTTTTTAACTTTTTTATTAATTATTTCTAGTATTCATTATATTCTCCATCTCCAATATTGAAAGTTAAAGAAAAACGCAACGTATTCTCTAATGGACTTTGCACTTTTGATGCAGAAAATAAATATGATAAATCTATGTTTACTACATTAGCTTTAAATCCAGCTCCTAATGCTAAAAATTTTCTAGCCCCTTTATCTTCACTTTCATTAAAATATCCCATTCTAAATGCAAATGAATCTTGATATAGATACTCAGCACTAAGTGCCCAAGTAAACTCTTTTAGTTCTTCACTAAATCCATCTGGTGCATCTCCAAACGACTGAAACATTCCTGATAAAAAACTAACATCTTGTGATTTACCTTTGTAGATAACATTTTCTGTTTCACTAATTAAATCATCTTCATCTTCCTCGTAAGTTCCATTATTATTTATATCATCAAAAACAATTTCTGTTCCTAATTGAGGTGGTGTTGGAACCAACAACTTAGCAATTTCGGCAGTTACTGAAACTTTATTATAATCATCAAATATAAAATCGAATCCTGCTCCTAAACGAAGATTTGTAGGTTGAAAATTTTCTTGTCCGCCTTCATCATATTTAAATTTAGGTCCTATATTTTGAATTGCAAAACCAGCTCTCCAACGCCCATTAAAATCGGCATAAGCCTCTTCTTCACTTTGATAATATCCAGAAATATCAACTCCAAAAGTACTTGCTGGAGTTGCATCAGAATCTGTATAACCTCCAAGCTTTAAATCTGACCTTAAATAACGCATTGCCACTGACATAGCAAATTGATCTGATAAACGCAAAGCATAAGAAGCATCTATAGTAAACTCATTGGGTCTTACAACTAAAGGCGTAGAAATCTCATCTGGCACAAACTCAATATCTCCTAAAGAGAAATATCTTAAACTTGCAGCAAATGCACTACGTTCGTCTATACGGTTAAAATAGGTGACATTTCCTAAAAAAATATCATTCACCAACTTACTTAGATAGGGCGTATAACTAATCCCTATTCCAGATTTGGCTTCTGAAAAGACATATTTTGATGCATTCCATTGTTGAGAAAAAGCATCAACAGAGGTAGCAACCCCCATATCCCCTAAGGCAGCTGCACGAGCATCTGGCGCAATTAATAAAAAGGGGGCTCCAGTAGTAATAACTCTTTTATTTTCATTAGGAATTATAACAGTTTCTTGAGCACTTACCTTCAGCATAAAAGTAAATGCTATTAATAGCAATAATTGGTTTTTCATGAATTCGTTTTATTTAGCAAATATAATTTTTTTTATAATATTACAAGTTTCTCTATTTTCTCTACTTTTTTATTCAAAAAACTAGAATACACTTTTAGTTTATAAATATAGACACCTTTTCCTATTTTATCTCCATAGTCATCTCTCCCATCCCAAATAATATCTCTTGACAAAGAACTTGTCGTTTTTATACCTCCTGTTGTTTGACCATTGAGTGTTCTAACCAATTTTCCTGAAACAGTGAATATCTGTATAGAAACGTCTAAAGGCTCCGAACTATTGTGATTAAACCAAAATTCTGTATAATTAACAAACGGATTTGGGTAATTAAGCACGTTATTTATAACCAATTCTTGATCTTTATCAAACACAACGAATTGAATTTCTGATACTGAAGAATTATTATAAACATCCCATGCTTTAAGAGTTAATGTATGAATACCTGGCTCTAAATCTCTAAAAGGAAAACTTAAAACACCTTTTTTATAATCATCAACTTCTGTCTGATAATAATCATTTAAAACCACTGGGTTTGTTTCATCACCATCAATTATGGCTACAATATCATGACCAATACCACTTGCGGTATTTATACCATTTTCATCTTCCATTTTAGCAAGTAGAGTAGGCGACTCATTTGTAATACCTCCTGAAACAAAATTTTCATCGTTCATATACAAAGTAATTACGGGCCCTATATTATCTTCAGCAGCATTTTCATTTATACCTCCAATTTTAACCGTATTAACACTTGCTCCAGATTTATCTTGAAGCAACTCTTCGTTTTTAGCATAAAAACTTACTTTGCCAAAACCAACAGGAATACCAACATCTTTAGGTACAACAAAATCGAATTCAAACTGTCCATTAGTAACCGATGCTTGTCCTCTAAAAATAATTTCTCCAAGGGTGGTAAAATCTAACTTAACGAGTTCTCCATTTAAACGTGTACCATCATTTGCTAATGTTTGTCTATCAATTGATTTATCATAAATAGTGGTAGAAAGTGTACCACTATAATTATTCAAAATATTACCAGATATATCTGTTACTTCTCCTGCTAGTTTTACATAACTTAAGGCTTTTAAAGTATCTGTGGTTTGAGCAATAGGAACATCATTAATTTTTGTCAATCTAATATTTGGTTTTGAAAACACTAGCTTCATTGCTGGGTCACCAATAAAAAACACTAACCGTCTTTGACTTGCTGAAGATATTGAAGGATCATTTTTTGTTAGCCTCAATGCCTCTGCCATTGAAGGATATTCATAATCTTCATAAGAATCATTATCGCTATAAGAAAACAAATATTGTCCTAAAGTATTATTAAAGGTTATACCAAAATTAACAAATACTTGTCTTGTGGTTGTTATTAGCCCTATAGCCCCTGCTTGCTTATTCCAGTAAGTAAACTCTCCTGCTGTTTGCCTAAATGGGTTGTCAAATTTTGTAAACTCACAAGTTACAGTAACAAAACAATTAAGTTTACAAAAATTTCTTAACCCTTGAACATCTGGCTTCATAAAAATACGTTCTTGAGCTAAACCATCCTCACCTCCATGTCCAAAATAATTAACCACTAAAGCGCCGTTATCTATAGCATTTGCTATTTCAGTATTTACTTGTGAATATCTATTGCCTCCTGCTGAAGATTCTTGTTTAAATGCATCCGAATGAATTTTAACAACATTCATAAATGATTTTTCTTGAGTTACCAGATTGCCTACATTATCTGTAGTTTCTTGTAAAATACCTTCCCAATCTTGGTCTACATCATCAGAGACAACTACAAAATTATTCCTCCAACTACCTAAAGCCTCCTTAACGTAATATGATTCAACTTTATCAACCATTTCTTTAGCTCTTTGCGGTGTATCAACTAACATACGTCCTACTGCAACATCTAACTTATCACTTGTGAACATGTTTCCTTCATTATCATCCAACATGCCATAAAAATCATCAGAAACAAACGAATTAGTAACACTAAAGCTATTATACGAATACCATGAAGGCACTATATTCGTGTTATTAGCAATTCTATCTTTGTAATCAAAAGAACCATCTCCAAATAAACATAAATATTTTAGTCTGTTTTCTGGTACAGTAGCATTATCATAAACATATTTAACCAAATTTCTAATAGCACCAACATCTTGATTACCTGAACTAAACTCATTATAAACCTCATCTAAACCAAAGACTTTCACGTTTAAATTATACTGTTTTCTATTAATTTGTGCTAAACGTTCTGCTTCACTAAGCATATTATTTGGTGACACTATTATATAATCTACATCTTGAAATTCACCTTCGTTATTTATAAAAACAGTTCCTTTTATATTCTGATTATTTATAGATGTATTAGAATCAAATTTAGGTTCATAATAATCTGATGATGTTATTGCAACATACGTTTTTAAGATTCCTAATTGTGATGTAAAACTAAGATTTGCTTCAGAATCTATATTCTCAAAATTTGATACATTGTATATATCGGTCACATCCCAAACCTCGGAAACTTGTGATGCGTTTGAAATATTATATTGTCCAATACCCGAAGCAGAAGCAACAACACTATTTTTAAACTGAAACTGCTTTTCATGAAAACTTAAGGCTCTCATTGCTTCAATTGATATATAATCTAAATACCCAGAAGCGCTTGGATTTCCTTGATTATTATAATTAAGTTCTACTGAAACTGTTGCCGAATTCACATTAACACTCCCTATGAAAGATGCATCGCTTGCTAAAGTAGACTTTGACGTTGCTGGCAAAGATAAAGTTGAAACTGAAGCACCATTAACCGAAAGCGCCATAGAACTCACTGTAGCAGATGCTGCTGCTACAAAAACTCTTAAATTTATAGCTTCAGTTGTAACTAAGTCTGGAAATTCAAACTCAATTTTTTTATTGGAATCTATATCAAATCGATCTCCAAACCATCGCCTTCCTAAAAAGGCAATATTGTACTCATCAATTTCATGAAATTTATAATCTTCAAAAGTATTAATAACCAAATCTACTACTCCAACAGGTTGCACAAATGGTTGAATTCGTTTACCTGTACCAAAACTTACATTAATAAAATAATACGTTTTATCTGTATAACAATTTATATTGGTATTACTTTCTGCATTAAATGTTTTTGGTCCCTGAGCATAAAACAAAATATAATCTTCAGCATTAAAAACCCCATCTTCTTCTCCAACAAACTTCACAGCATTCTCTTGAACATCTATTGGATATGAAACTGAATTAGCATAAGGAATCATACGACCACCATTACCAAATAACTTAATATTTCTTGGATCTACATTAGTAACATTAACCCCTAAACGTTCTAAAAAACTTCTAGATAATTTAAAAACACCTGTAGTATCAACATAAAACTTGTACCATTCCCCAGAATTTAACACTGAGTTAGTTACAGCTTTGATATTGCTTCCTTTTTTTATTGATGCTAATTTATTAGCTCCACTATTGTAATTTAATTGAAATGAAACGACCTTTTTATATACGCCATTTACATCCTTAATAATTGGAGAAAACTGAAAAAACGCATATAATATATCTCTAGCCTTAGAATTTTTTAAACTAAATTTTAATTTATTCGGAATATTACTAATATTTAAATCTTTTAAATCAGTTTTAGAAATTGAAGCATAAGACACATCACTAATAGTAACCAAAGATTCATTTATAAAACTAGAAATTTTCCATTGGTCTACAAACTGTAAACCTGTGTCAAAATCATAACTAAAATTTTCTTTATTAAAAGAAGGCACTTCAAGAGTATAACTACCACCAGAAATTATTTGAGAATCTCCCCAAGTAATTACATATTTTTTTTGCTGTGAAAAAACAACAAGGTTACTTATTAAAAATAATAGTAATAATTTTTCTTTCATTGCTAAAATTAACGTCATTAAAAGCATGTTATTATTAATAAAAAATAACAATTTTAAAAACTGCTTCAAAAATACAATAATAAATTAGTATTACATACGTTAATACAAGACAAAACAATGATGAAAAACGACAAAATCATCGTTGTAATAACCGAAAAATAGGTTGAAATACACTTTTTTTTGGTTAAATTGCAAAAAATAGCTTGCGTTGTTAGGTTTAATTCTTATATTGCGGCACCAAAAATATTATTAGCTTACTTAAAAAAGTATGGATATGAGAAAATTAGTAACATTCAAGATTTTGTTTGTTTTGACTTTAACAATAGTCTCAACTAGTTGTAAAAAATCTTCGAGTTCAAAAAATAGCTCTAGAGCTACCGGATGGCAAATAAACTCCAGAGAAGGTGGTTTTCAATACAATTCAGATTTTAAAGAACAGGAAACTTCTCCTGGCTTAGTCTTTGTTGAAGGGGGAACTTTTACAAAAGGGCGTGTTCAAGATGATGTGATGCACGATTGGAATAATAGTCCAAATCAGCAACACGTTCAATCCTTTTACATGGACGAAACTGAGGTTACAAACGCCATGTATATGGAATATTTAGATTGGATAAAAAGAGTTTATCCACCATCTGATGATAATTTCAGAGCGATTTATCATGGTGCTTTACCAGATACACTTGTTTGGAGAAACCGATTAGGTTTTAACGAAGTTATGACAGATAACTACTTACGTCACCCAGCTTACGGAGAATACCCTGTAGTTGGAGTAAGTTGGATTCAAGCAGTAGAATTTGCTAACTGGCGTTCTGACCGTGTAAATGAGTACAATTTAGAAAAAGCAGGTTACTTAAAACGTGATGCAAAAATATTAGATGTTAATGCTGATTCTAATTTTAGCACAGATACTTATATTAATGCACCAACTTTAACTTATGGTGGAAACGAAGAAATTATTAATGGTGACACCCGAGGAAGAAGAAATGTACAAATAGATGCCGATGGTAATGAAACTGGAGTTTATGCTACTCGTGAAACTGGAATAATTTCTCCAAAATATAGACTACCAACTGAAACTGAGTGGGAATATGCTGCTTTAGGATTAAGCGAGATAAGAAGTTATAATTTATACCGTGGTCGTAAAAAATACCCATGGGATGGACAATATACACGTTCTGGAAAACGCAAAACAAAAGGTGACCAAAAAGCTAATTTCAAACAAGGAAAAGGCGATTATGGCGGAATTGCAGGATGGTCTGACGATGGTGCAGATATTACAAATGCTGTTAAATCATACGAACCTAACGACTTTGGCTTATTCGACATGGCCGGTAACGTTGCAGAATGGGTTGCTGATGTTTACAGACCTATAATAGATGACGAGTTTAACGATTTTAATTACTACCGTGGTAATGTATATACTAAAAACGCCATTAATGATGATGGTACTGTAAAAATAGTAACAACAGATAATATTGTTTACGACACATTATCTAACGGAAAAGTTATTGCAAGAAACTTACCTGGTGAAATAATGCAAGTTCCTATTGATGAAAATGAAACCTATTTACGTACGAACTTCGACAAGAGTGACGAAATAAACTTTAGAGATGGAGACAAACGCTCTTCTCGTAATTTTGAAAGCTTTAACGATGATGAAGGTGTTGATGGTAAAAACAAAGAATCTAATACAAGGGAAATGTATAACTCTCCTAAGCACAGTATTACTAGAGATTCTTTAGGGAACATTATTAGAGAATACGATAAAGGCAACAACAGAACGTCTTTAATCAATGATAAAGTTAGAGTTTACAAAGGAGGATCTTGGAAAGATAGAGAGTACTGGCTAGACCCTGCTCAAAGACGCTACTTCCCACAAGATATGGCAACAGATTATATAGGGTTTAGATGTGCTATGTCTCGTGTAGGCTCAAAAAGCAAAGCAAAAAATAAAACAAAAAACTAAACAAGTTTTTTTTACAATAATTTAAAAGTCCTAGCAATTTGTTAGGACTTTTTTTATACATTTAATACGAAAAATATTCCTCGTTAATTAAAATCGAGGTTTCATATAAAATTGTCTTTTCCGTGAAAACGGAAATCAAAAACAAAACTTATTTAACATTTGAAAATAGAAACAATACATCAACTTTTCTTAAAATGTCATTCAGTATGTACAGACACAAGAAAAATTCAAAAAAACGATATATTTTTCGCTCTTAAAGGCGATAATTTTAACGGTAACACTTACGCTAAAAAGGCTCTTGAAAATGGCGCAAAATACGCCATAATAGACGAGACTGCTTTTAACACTTCTCCCGAAACAATTTTAGTAAATAATGTTCTTGAAACGCTTCAAGAACTTGCATCATTCCATAGAAACTATTTAAAAACCCCCATTATTGCACTCACAGGTAGCAACGGCAAAACAACAACAAAAGAACTTATCAACGCTGTTTTATCACAAAAATTTAAAACAACAGCAACCATAGGCAATTTAAATAACCACATTGGTGTTCCATTAACTTTATTATCTATGAATAAGGCTACTCAAATAGGTATTGTTGAAATGGGCGCTAATCACCAAAAGGAGATTGAGTTTTTATGCCATATTGCAAAACCAGACTATGGATTAATTACAAACTTTGGAAAAGCACACCTTGAAGGCTTCGGAAATATTGAAGGTGTTATAAAAGGTAAAAGCGAAATGTATGATTATTTAATAAATAATCATAAAACCATATTCGTAAATGCCAATGATTCTATTCAAATTAAAAAAACAAAAACCAGTAACCGATTCTTATTTGGTAATAACGAAACAAAACAAGATGCTACGATAAGTTTAGTAGACGCTAACCCTTTTGTAAAAGTAACGTATAATGATATTGATATACAAAGCCAGCTTATTGGCGATTACAATTTTAACAACATAGCAGTTGCTATTGCTGTAGGAAATTATTTTAAAGTTGACAACAACCAAATAAAAACAGCTATTGAAAGCTATATACCATCTAATAATAGGTCACAAATCATAGAAAAAGATTCTAATAAAATCATTTTAGATGCCTATAATGCCAACCCTACTAGTATGCGAGCTGCTTTACTTAATTTTGAAAAACAAGAAGGTAATAAAACTGCCATATTAGGGGATATGTTTGAATTAGGGAAAGATGCCAAGAAAGAGCATCAAATCATTGTAGATCTTGCATCAACACTTCTTTTAGATAAGGTGATATTAATTGGTGATAATTTTTATAAAACAAAAATTGTATCATCAAAAATAACAGCGTTTAAATCTTTTACTGATTTTAAAGACAGCATCAATCTGGTTCAAATTAATAACACAACATTTTTAATTAAAGGATCTAGAGGAATGGCTTTGGAAAAAACATTGGAACTATTATAATTACTTTAATACACTAAAAAACACTTATTTTTGAACCATTTGTTTTTTTAAGTCTTCTAATAACACCTCTATCTTACTTATAATCTGTTCATTACTTAACATAGCTTTATAACTTTCAGCTTTTTCATTAACATTGTCTCCATTAGAAACATCTTCTCTTAATAGCCAATTTAAATCAACTTCTGGGAATTCTTTAATTATTTTAGTTAAAAATTCAATCGATACTTTTTTACCATTCACATATTGTGAAAGTTGTGTGTAATTCATATCAAACTTTTCAGCTAAATCAGACAATTTACTATACTTAGTCTTTATTAATTGCTTCAACTTTTCTTCAAACATCATAATTTAGAATAATTATAAATTATATTAATAAGTAAATTATTTTTTATATATTTAATTATTAGTATATATTTGTGTGTAATTTCATTCATTATAAAACAAATTTAAACAAGTTATGACAAATTTAAACAAATTATATTCATTTTATGATGTGAATTCGTCTAAAGACCAAAGCGTTCTAAAAGATTTACTATTAAATCATCTACCAAAAGAATATACTGGCAAGGTCATTAAGAAGCTATCTAATAAAGATATTATAGTTGATTCTCAAACAGTAAGAAACACCAAAAGTGGAATTATCAAAAACATCATAGTCTTTGATGCTATTATTGACGTAGCAAATGAATTTAAAGCAATCTCAAATCATTTAAAACAAAACCTACAAAACGGTTGAAATAAAACAAATAACAATAAAAGAGATTCTCTTTTTCATGTTCGAATTATTAAGCATATTTAATATAAAAATCCCCAAATGGAAATTAAAAAAAAATACTATAAAAAAATTGTAGAAGGCTATAAAAACATCTTTAACACACACATAGAAGAAGGTTCTGAAGATTACCTAAAAGGAAACTTAAGCGGATTTACAACTACTGTTAGAGAGCCATTAGTTAGACATCAAATTATTCAATTAGCAAAACTTTGTGAAGAAGTACCTATGAGCGTAACACTTAGATCTTCCGGTAATTCATTATATATTGAGTTTTGGTAAACCAACATTTAAAGTGTTTATCATTTCATGGTAACATAAAAAACGAAATAAAATAAGCATAATAGAAAAAAATTACTGCTTCAATTAAACCCAACTAGTGTTGAAAAGTGCCTAACCATAACTTGTTTGCTATTAGCAGTTGGACGTTAGGCACTTAAATTGCCTTATACTGGATTAAAAACATAATATTTATGGGTCATTGCTAAAAGTTGTGTGTGATGATAAAAAAAAGATT
>TARA_R110002050_G_scaffold152777_1_pt1 | contig 83031 bp, 78 predicted proteins | sample TARA_R110002050 | Tara Oceans TARA_R110002050 (sample SAMEA4396988) | marine metagenome | biome: Polar Biome; feature: [DCM] deep chlorophyll maximum layer (ENVO:01000326); material: water (ENVO:00002006), including particulate matter (ENVO:01000060) such as... | depth 25 m
GCGGATTACAAAATAATCGTCAATTTTTAGAGGAGAAGTATTTCATAAACTGGGCGCGTTCGTACAACATGGGATCATTGAGTTTGGCATAGGACAGGCGTCCGCGGAAAGCATCGATGGTTTCGAAATTCCACTTTTCCATGAAAGCTTCCAAATCGGCCAGAATACCATTGAGCACCTGGGCCCCTTCAATATAAACCACCGAGCAAAGCTGCGTGACCCGGGCTCCGGCCAGTAATTGTTTGGCAACTGCCGCCCCATCGTGAATTCCGGTTGAAGCAGCAATCTCGAGTTTTGGAAGCGCCGAATTCACCAAGCCAACCCAACGCAAGGTCCGACTCATTTCAGCGGGTGAGCTAAAGACTTCCGAGGACGAGAGCTCCAACTTATCGAGGTTGATGTCGGGCTCGTAAAAGCGGTTGAACATGGTCACAGAAGCAGCACCGTTGGCCATCAGCTTTTCAATCATATTGATTAGGTTTGAAAAGTAAAAACCAATTTTCACTCCCACAGGAATGCTGACTTCCTTTTTCACCTTGGCCAACACATCCACATACAACTGCTCAATGTCAGCGCCCGACTGCTTGCGATCGGTCGGAACAACAAACAAGTTCAGCTCCAGCGCATCGGCGCCAGCTTTCTCAAAATCGTGGGCAAAACTTGTCCACTCTTTGGAAGTGATGCAGTTGATGCTCGCAATAATTGGGATAGAAACCGCCTTTTTGGCTTTCTTCACCAACTCCAGGTGGGCGGTAATAGAATTGTTGCGGGTGTAGTTCCAGATATAGTCTTCGGCCTCGGGATAAAGGTTTTGCGGATCTTTATTAATCAGGTGGCTCACTTCGCTGTTGATCTGTTCCTCGAAGAGCGACTTAATTACAACAGCTGCTGCTCCGGCCTCTTCCAGTGCCTTAATTTTTTCTACCGAGTTGGTCAGGCCTGAACTGGCCACTACGATTGGGTTTTTCAGTCTCAAACCCATGTATGTTGTCTCCAAATTTACCATGTTGCTCTTTTTTAATGATCCGAATATATTAAAAAATTTAGTCTAATTTGATGTTATTCAATGATACTCCCGTTCTCCAAAGATTTTACTCCCCACACGAACCATGGTACTGCCTTCTTCTACAGCGAATTGATAATCCCCCGACATCCCCATTGAAATCTCCGCAAACGATGCCTGATTCTGGAAATAATGTTTTTTCAGATGGTGGAAATAATCCTTAAGCGATCGAAATTCCTTCTGCAACTGTTCTGAATCATCGGTATAAGTAGCCATGCCCATCACCCCACGAATCTCGACAAATTCAAGCCCGGCAAAATCAGGACTGGACAGCAAGGCTTTAGCTTCTTCCAGATCAAGTCCGAATTTGCTTTCTTCTTCAGCAATATGGAACTGCAACAGGCACGGAATGACGCGTTTGTTTTTTCGTCCTTCCTTATTGACAGTCTTTAATAGCTTGAGCGAATCAACCCCGTGAATCAAGCTGACAAATGGTGCAATATACTTGACTTTATTGGTTTGCAGATGCCCTATAAAGTGCCATTCAATGTCTTTGGGCAGTTCCTCCTGCTTTTTGACCAATTCCTGCACTTTGTTTTCGCCAAAAACACGCTGTCCGGCCTGGTAGGCTTCCAGGATGGCTTCGTTGGGCTTGGTTTTCGAGACAGCTACCAGGCAAACGCCTTCATTTAGCGTTTCTTTTACTTGTTTAATATTCTCAGCAATTCCCATAGGTACACATTGAACCACAAATCTACAAAAGGAGCGGAAATTGCCAGCCAAAATTCCGATTTTTTATGGCTGACCGTGATCCAGCATGGATGATTTGCAGGGCATTTTTCTATCTTTGCACCTTTTATGCAAACCAGCAAACAAGATACAATTGCTAAGATGAATGAGTTGGGAAAAGCGAAGCAACCTTTCGTTTTCCTGATTGACTTCGATTTTCAGAAATCCCGGGTTTGGAAATGGGACGAAAGCCGGGAATATGTGCTTTGGAAAACGCCAAAATATACCAACTTTGAGTCCGCACAACAGGGCGTTGAGCAGTTTCGATGGAAGGTGCGCCCGGTTAACTATGCCCGGTACCAAAAGGCCTTCGACCTGGTGCAAAATCACTTGCACAGTGGCGACAGCTATCTGTTGAACCTCACCATGCCCAGCCAGGTTGAGACCAATCTTTCGCTTGATGAAATTTTTCACGCCAGCCATTCGACTTATAAAGTGATGCTGAAGAACCAGTTTGTTTGTTTTTCGCCGGAAATCTTCATCCGGATTGAAAACAACGAAATCTCGTCATTTCCCATGAAAGGGACCATTGACGCGACGTTGGAAAACGCGGCTTTTATTCTGAAAACGGACAAGAAAGAACTGGCCGAACACAACACCATTGTTGACCTGATCCGAAATGACCTGAGCATGGTGGCCGACCAGGTGCAAGTAAAAAAATACCGTTACCTTGACCACATCAAGTCAAACCGGAATGAATTGCTGCAGATGAGTTCGGAAATTACCGGAAAGCTGACGCCGGATTACCACGAAAATCTGGGTGATTTAGTTGCCAGACTGTTGCCGGCCGGATCGATCAGCGGAGCCCCCAAAAAGAAAACGGTGGACATTATTAAAACGGCAGAGAACTACGATCGCGGCTATTACACTGGTATTTTTGGTGTTTTTGATGGCGAAAATCTCGAAAGCTGCGTCTTAATTCGCTACCTTGAACAGCAAAAAGAACAGCTGATTTTTAAAAGTGGCGGCGGAATCACCTTCCAGAGTAACTGCCAACGAGAATACGAAGAACTGGTAAAGAAAGTGTATGTCCCTCTTGCTTGAAACCATAAAAATTGAAGACGGAAAGCCTGCAAATTTGGAGTGGCACAACCGGCGGTTTAACAAAGCCCGGAACGATCTGTTTTCGCTTGCGGGACTTGATTTGAAAGAGTTGCTCGTGATTCCCGATAGCTGCCGGACAGGAATTTTTCGATGCCGGATCCTTTATGGTGAATCGATCGACAAAATTGAATTTATTCCATACCAGCCCCGCGAAATACGCAGTTTGCAAGTGGTGCGTGACGATTCGATTGAATACGCTTATAAGTATGCTGACCGGTCGAATTTGCAGGCACTTTATGACCAACGCGGCCCGGCCGATGAAATCATGATTATAAAAAAGGGCCTGGTTACCGATTGCTTTATTGGCAACCTCGTATTTTTTGACGGCCAAAAATGGTGGACACCAGATCAGCCTTTGCTGCAGGGAACCCAACGCCAGAAATTGCTGGACGAGGAGCAAATTTACGAAGCCCGGATCACCGAAAATGACCTGAATGCTTATGAAGAAGTCGGTCTGATCAATGTTTTTTTTGACCTCAACAACATGCCACGCATAAAAAGAGGCAAAGGTTACCCTTCAGTTGGGACCTATTAATCAGTAACTTAAGAATAAATAGGTGGTTTGGTTTTTGATTATCATGGACGAAAATCAAAAAAAACCGTAGGAATGCTATCAAACCTATTTTTTTATTGACTCATTTTTGTATTTTTCGACAAGTTTAGAACAGAAAAAATCAGATTATAACTGCCTTTTTTGGCACAAAAGATACGGAGGATAAAACCATGGCTGTCAGCAAACCAAGAGTAATTAAAGATTTCGAAAAGCTGGAAAATAAAATCCAGGAACAAATTAAGTTAGTGTATCCCGAAGGATTCAGCCAGCACCTGATTACATTTACCAACAAGGACGGTTTGCTGGTAAGTGCGCTGCCATTTGAAACGGATGAAAAGTATTATTTGGTGCGAATGACTACACAGCAGGCCGAAGACATCATCAGCGATGACGACGACTATGATGACGACGGCACCTTGAAAGATGAGTCGCGTTCCATTTATGAAGACAAATACGCGGAGTTGGATTACATTGCCGAAAACCTGGAAGACAGTTCGGCAGATGATGATGATGATGATGATGATGTGGATGATGACGATGATGATATTTAAAGTATCAAAACCTTAAAATAGGAGGATTACCGGGTCGGTGATCCTTTTTTTGTGCTTCCTTTCGAGCGGATTACCCCATAGATAAGGGGTAAGAACAGGCGGGCAATCACCTGCTAAATTCTTTTGGCATCATTTTTACTCTTTTTATGGTAATTGGTATGATAAAATTTCAAATCCCATGAATCGATTAAATAACTGGAAAAGTAAAATCAAAGCGAATATTCGATACATCATTGGTGGCATTGTGTTGCTCTTTGGGGCCCTGTTCATGTTTATCCCATTTATTCCGCTGGGGTATGTTTTTTTAGGCGTTGGAGCCTTTCTGTTGTCACCGGCAATCCCGGCCCTGAAACGCTTGATCAAATTCGTTGAGAAAAAGGATCCCTCGGATAAAATCAAAAAAATGGAAGAAAAAACGGACGAAATCATCAAAGAAAAAATTGAAAGAAAATAGCTACGCTAGTTGACAAATCGCTAGGGGGCGTTTTTCAGATCTTCCTCAGCATCGAGCACAATACCGGCTTCCGAATTGGCCGCGATGAATTTGTTTTCAATCGCATGCCGCGCAGCTTCAACGGTATCATGAGCTAAAATCATGGGCACGTGGAGCTGCTCCAATCGCTCCTTAATTTCACTGAGTCGGCTGTATTTTTTTTTCTTTCTCACCACCCGAATATAAATCGCCCGAATCTGCCGGGGATATTCTGCTGCTATCTGGGAATAAATCTCCGGATCGTGCTGCCCGTTGTCGCCAATCAGGATAAAAGCCATCCTGGGGTAAGTTTCAAACAAGGTCTTTATTTTACGATACTTATGCTGGTGGTCACCGCCTCCTGACTTCCAGAACTTCAGAATACTTACCTCCAACTCGCGCAACAAAAACACCCCTTTCGGAAAACCATTGTGGAGGCAGAAATCTTCCAGCAAATCGTATAAATTCCATTCGCTGCTCGACACATAAAAAAAGGGATTGGACTGCTTCCCATCCCGGCCAACATGCAGTGCCCGATAAAAAGCGGCCACGCCTGCAAAAGGTTTCCGGGTACGCGAATTTCGCCATAGCATCAGCCATAATTTCCGCAGGGTTTGTGTGGCGTGGCTAACCAAAATGGTATCGTCTACATCCGAAATAACACCAAATTTGCTGTCTTCGCCGGGAATCAGAATTTCGCCCCTGGTGCTAACCTCGTGATCCTCGCCGGTAATGTCTGATTGAAGCGTGGCCACGTAAGGAATCCACACTGAATTTACGTTAGGAGTCAATGAAGCGGAATTGAACCTGATTTTAAACAAGCCAGTTTCGCCCGTAATCACCTCCTTCCGTGCGTTGTCAACACGAATTTCAACGCGCGCACCGGGAATTTCATCGCTCGAGTAGCGCTTGATCATGGCAAGCAGATTTTCCCATCGCGTATGTTTTTCATCTGGCTTGGCCATTCCCTTGTCTTCGGTGACATAACCACTCACCAACAACTGTTTCCCATTGCCGTAACCGTGATAGGGAATAATGATCGGAACCCCCAACCACCCCAGCCGATATTTGACAAACAGCTTAATCCGCTTATAAACACTCTTGGTAATCTTTCTAAAATATCGAAATGTTTTGGGTGTTTTAACCATAAGTCTGCTTTTTTGGCATGAGTTTTATAACTTACTACCCAAAAAAAGATGCATAACACATGCCAAACAATCAATTAAGTAAACCGCAAAAGATCCTTTTTGTTATCAACCCCATTTCGGGCGACATTGATAAAAATTACCTCCAAGAGAAAATAGAAGTCTTGGCGGCAAAAAAACAATTTGCTTTTGAAATTCAGTTCACCAAAGGCAAAAATGATCAACGGCTCATCACCGAAGCCATCCGGAAGTTTGCCCCTGGCAAAGTGGTTGCAGTAGGAGGAGACGGAACCTGCAACCTGGTGGCCAAAATACTGATGAACAGAAATATCCTCATGGGAATTATTCCGCTGGGGTCGGCCAATGGACTGGCCAAAGAGCTACAAATTCCACAGAACCTGGATGAGGCCATGAAAACCATTATAGCGGATAAGTCTAAAGCCATTGATCTCGTGATAATCAATCAAAAACATGTTTCGCTTCATCTGGCCGATATTGGTATTAACGCACAGGTCGTCAAACGATTTGAACGCGATCATATCCGGGGTTTTGCGGGCTATGCCAAGCATTTTATCCAAGAACTTTTTGCTGCCAGACCACTGAAATTCAAAGTGACACTTGATGGTCGTAAAATCATCAAAAAAGCCTATATGGTTGTTATCGCCAACGCCACGAAATATGGAACAGGAGCCATTATCAACCCCAAGGGAAGCATCAGTGACGGAAAATTTGAGATCATTCTCATTCGTCCGTACTCTGTTTGGCACTTGTTCCAGATGGTTATTCCCTTTTTTACCCGTAAAATCCATGAATTGGATTACATCAAAAGTTATAGTGGACAAAAAGCCACCATTCATAATTACGGAAAAAAAGAACTACAAATTGATGGGGAAGTTATTGGACGATTGAAGGAAATAAACGTGGAAATAAATCCTCACGCCTTGGAAATATTAGTTTCGGAATACTAACTTTGCGTTCAACTAAAAATTACCGCATGATCAAATCGATGACCGGCTATGGAAAAGCCGAATTTGAAACCGGAAACAAAAAAATTACCGTAGAGCTGAAAACACTTAACAGCAAACAGTTGGACATCAACTCGCGAATTCCTGCACTTTATCGCGAAAAAGACTTGGTGATCCGGAAGGAATTGAATGAAAAGCTGGTTCGTGGAAAGATGGATTTTTCACTCTACCTCGAAAACCTGGGAACAGAAAGCAATTCAGCCATCAACGAAAATATTGTTTTGGCCTATTTCCGGCAATTAAGCAGCATTCAGGAAAAACTGGGCTTACCGGTTTCGAACCAAATCATGGAATCGATTATGCGCCTGCCCGATACGGTAAAAACCATATACGAGGAACTGGATGAAAAAGAGTGGGAAACCATTCATGCCCAAGTCATCAGGGTGATCGAGTTGGTGGATCAATTTCGAACACAGGAAGGCATGGCCCTGGAAAAAGACATCCGCTCAAATGTTCAGGAGATTATGCAATTGATGGAGCAGGTTGAGCCGTATGAAAAACAACGGTTGGAGAACATTAAAAGCCGAATTACTGACGGGTTGAACGAACTTAAAATGAATGGTGGTTACGACCAGAATCGCTTTGAACAAGAGTTGATTTACTATATGGAAAAACTTGATATTAACGAGGAAAAAGTTCGCTTGATCAACCATTGTCAGTACTTTTTGGAAACGATGGAAAGCAACGAGGCTGCCGGTAAAAAATTGGGATTTATCGCGCAGGAAATCGGACGCGAGATTAACACGCTGGGCAGTAAAGCCAACGAAAGCAACATCCAGCGAATTGTGGTGCAAATGAAAGATTCACTGGAGCGCATCAAAGAACAGATGCTGAACATTCTTTAGTCGAGAAACGGACGAGCATTTTTGCCCCCAAAACGTTTAACTGAACATGAAGAAAGGCAAATTAATCATATTTTCAGCGCCATCGGGAGCAGGCAAAACCACTGTTGTTAAGCATTTGCTCAAGCAGAACCTGGGACTGGAATTTTCCATTTCGGCTACCAGCCGTGCGCCGCGTCACACCGAAACAGATGGTAAAGACTACTATTTTCTGAGTCCGGACGATTTTCAGAAGAAAGTGGCCAATGACGAATTTCTGGAGTGGGAAGAAGTTTATCCTGGAACCTGTTATGGGTCGTTGAAAGAGGAAGTTGAACGCATCCGAAACAAAGGTAAGCATGTGGTTTTTGATGTGGATGTAGTTGGTGGTGTCAATATCAAAAAATATTATGGAGACGAAGCTTTGGCTATTTTCATCCAGCCTCCTTCCATCGAAGAACTGCGCAACCGTTTGGTGGGCCGATCTACTGACTCGGCAGAAGTGATTGAAAAAAGAGTTGAGAAAGCAGCCTACGAATTGACTTTTGCACCTCATTTCGATGTTGTTCTGTTTAGTGAAGATTTACCCGTAACGCTTGCCAATGCTGAAAAATTGGTCACGAATTTTATTAATTGTTAGCCACTGCACATGAAAGTCGGACTGTATTTCGGAACTTACAACCCCATCCACATTGGCCATTTAGCCATTGCCAATTATTTGGTTGAGTTTTCCGAAATTGACCAGTTGTGGTTTGTGGTAAGTCCGCAAAGTCCGTTTAAAACAAAAAAGAAATTGCTCGACAATTACCAGCGGCTCGAACTGGTCAATCGGGCAATCGATCATGATTTCCGCTTTCAGGCGTCAAACATCGAATTTAACCTGCCGCGCCCTTCATACACCATCGATACCCTGGTGTATTTGAAAGATAAATTCCCATCCTACGAGTTTTACCTGATTATGGGAGCCGATAACCTTGTTTACATCGAAAAATGGAAAAACGTTGAAGTCATTTTGTCCGATTTTAAAATTCTGGTTTACCCACGCCCGGGATTTGAGAAAGAAAACCTGCTAAATCACCCCAACATTCAGTTCATCAATGCCCCTGTCATGGAGATTTCGTCCTCTTTTATCCGCAAAGCCATTGCCGATGGAAAAGACATCCGTCATTTCATTCCTCCAAAAACCTGGCAATATATCGAGGAGATGGGGTTTTATAAATAATACGGTTGACTGGTTTTGTTGTCATTGCAGAATCGACAAAATTGCTCTTGTAAAGAATGATTTTCTTGCGGCAATGAAATAACACTATCTTTGCGGCATGTTAAAAAATCAGAAAAATATTCTGGAAAAGTTAGGAATTGAGGAGCTTAATGCCATGCAGCAGGAAGCACAACACGCCATTCATTCCAAGTCCGAAGTCGTATTGCTATCACCAACCGGAACCGGGAAAACCCTGGCTTTTCTATTGCCGTTGATTGCCGGGCTGGATCGAAACTGCGAGGAAATTCAAGCCTTGATTATCGCGCCATCCCGTGAGTTGGCAATTCAGATTGAACAGGTCACCCGCGAAATGGGTGCGGGCTTTAAAACCAACGCCGTGTATGGAGGAACCTCATTTTCGAAAGACAAGCTGGAGCTGAAGCATCGTCCTGCCATTTTGATCGGAACCCCGGGCAGAGTCGCAGACCACTTGCGCCGGCAAACCTTTCCGACCGATGAAATCAAAACCCTTGTGCTCGACGAATTTGACAAGTCGCTTGAAATTGGCTTTGAAAGCGAGATGAGCGAAATCCTGCGGGCTTTTGCAGTGCTGGAAAAGAAGATTTTAACCTCAGCGACTCAAAAAATAGCCATCCCATCGTTTGCAGGACTGAAGAAGCCAACTTATGTCAATTTCTTGGGAGATAGTCGTTCCCAACTTAAAATTAAGCGGATTCTTTCGCCGGACAAAGATAAACTGGCAACACTGGTTGAGGCGCTGTGCCATATTGGAAACCAGCCGGGAATTATTTTTTGCAACTTCAAGGAAAGTATTCAGCGCTTGAGCGATTTTTTGACGGCAAAGAAAATTCCGCATGGCTGCTTTTATGGCGGAATGGAGCAAACGGACCGCGAACGGGCGCTCATCCAGTTCCGAAATGGCACTCACCAGCTTTTAATCGCTACTGATTTGGCCGCCCGTGGACTTGATATTCCTGAAATCAAATTCATTCTTCATTACCAACTTCCCATGCGGAAAGATGAGTTTACGCATCGCAATGGACGCACCGCGCGGATGTTTAACGACGGAACTGCTTACGTGCTGCAATGGGAAAAAGAAGATCTGCCTGATTTTATTGGTTCTCCTGGAATTGAACGACTAAGAAAAGCACCGCTGCCTCAGTTCTCACCTTGGACAACTTTGTTTGTTTCGGGTGGACGGAAAGATAAAATCTCGAAAGGAGATCTTGCCGGACTGTTTTTCAAACAAGGCAAACTGGGCAAAGACCAACTTGGAATTATTGAACTCAAACAGGATTGCGCTTTCGTTGGTGTTCATGCTTCCGAAGCAAGCAAACTGATTCAGCTTTTGGATAATAGCAAGTTGAAGAATAAAAAGATTCGGGTGAGTGTGGCTACCTGATTACCGGATTTTTATTATTATTGGACAAAACTTTTAAATAACCTTCAAGCTAAACTAAACCCGACTATGAAAAACTTCTTCTTATTATGGCTGTTTTTTGCGCTTCTGTCGTGTCGACCAGCCGAAGAACAAGCCATCTCAATCCATCTCAACACGATTGGCTACCTTCCCGATTCCGAAAAAGAAGCCACTTTGACCGGTGAAGCCAAACAGTTTTTTGTGAAGGAAGCCACAACTGACGACCTTGTTTTTGAAGGTACAGCCAGTGGTCCTTTTTCACAGGACGACGTAAATCAAACCGTGTGGATTGCTGATTTCTCTTCGTTTACAACAAGCGGAACATTCTATCTTGAACTTCCCGGAGGAAGCCGTTCCGCTGAATTTGAAATAGGAAACGATATTTACAAGCCTGTTTTTTACACGAGTATGCGGGCTTTCTATTTGTGGCGTTGCGGAATGGCGGTGGAAGGCACTCACAACGGACAGCATTTTGCTCACGAGGATTGTCATTTGGAAGATGGGTACCAAGATTACATTGGTAAAGCTGGTAGCCAGCGCGACGGAACCGGTGGCTGGCACGATGCGGGCGATTATGGGAAGTACACCGTAAATGCAGGGATTACAGTGGGCATGTTGTTTATGGCCTGGGATCAGTTTCAGGATCAGCTGGCGCCGATTGTGCTCGACTTACCTGAAACAGCCACCGGAATTCCTGATTTTCTGAAAGAACTGAAATGGGAAATCGATTGGCTGCTGAAGATGCAATACCCGGATGGGTCGGGACGGGTTTCGCACAAATTGACGCGAACGAATTTTGCACCGTTTATCAAAGCGCACGATGATTCGGAACAGCGTTATTTTGCTGCATGGAGTTCGGCTGCTACGGCTGATTTTGTAGCCATGATGGCACAGGCTGCCCGCTATTTCAAACCTTACGATGACACGTATGCCCAACAATGTCTGGATGCTGCTTTGGCTAGTTATCAGTTTTTGAAAGACAATCCGGAGTATCAGCGTTTTGAGCAAGGGGACTTTAAAACAGGCGGATACCAATCGGCTGATGTTGATGACCGCTTGTGGGCCGCGGCCGAGCTTTGGGAAACAACAGGCGATGCAACTTATATGAAAGATTTTGAGCAAGGTGCTGCCGAAATGGAATTCAAGGTAGATGAGAATTGGGATTGGAGCGATGTTTCGAACCTGGGTATGTTTGCCTATGCGTTGTCTGAGAAAGAAGGGAGAGACCCGGAGATGCTCGAACGAATCGAACAGAATATTTTGGCGATTGCCGATCAGATAGTTGAACAAAGCGATGACGATGTTTATCGGCGTCCGTTGGGCGGGCGCTACTACTGGGGATGTAATGGAACCGTAGCCCGGCAGGTGATAAACCTGCAAGTGGCCTCGCGCATTTCGCCTGACAGCAGCTACCGTGAAACGGCGCTGGATGCCATTGGGCATTTGTTTGGGCGTAATTACTACAACCGTTCGTATGTCACCGGTTTGGGCATTCATCCGCCTATGAATCCTCACGACCGGAATTCGGGATCGGATGATGTCGTGGAGCCCTGGCCCGGGTATTTGGTCGGTGGCGGACATTCGGCAACAGGATGGAACGATGAGCAGGAGGACTACGCAACCAATGAAATAGCGATCAACTGGCAGGCTGCCCTGGTCTATGCCTTGGCAGGATTTATTGAGAATTAAGGAGCATTAATTTTGAATAGAAAAGGCTTTGAACATCGTGTCCAAAGCCTTTTTAGGTATTATTTAGTCACAATAAGCCTTTTTATACCATCGGGTATTTCTTGAAAACTTCTTCTGATTTCATCAAGATTTCAACATATTGTGCACGCTGATAGGCAAAGGGATCTTTCAGGTTCTTGCGTGATAATTTTCCACGAAAATCATCCAACGATTTGTAGCCTTTGGTGTCCATCCAGTTGGCCAGTTCGCGCAGTACTTTTTCAACAAACGGCGGCTGGTTGCGGTAAATAGCTGAAACCACCTGAACCACGTCGGCTCCGGCGAGCAACATTTTAATCACATCTTTTGTGTCCGATATTCCCCGGCTGGCGCACACGCTGGCGTCAATGTTTCCGTAAAGCAAGCCGGCGTAGCGCAATGATAGCTGATGATCTTTCGCCTGGCTTAAATCCCAGGGGTAGTGAAACAATTCCTCTTCAATATCAATGTCGGGTTGGAAAAAGCGATTGAAAAGGACATAGCCGTCAACACCTACTTCGTCCAGTCTTTTAATGAAATTTAAGGTGTTGGTATAGAACGGGCTCAATTTCACGCTTACCGGAATCTTTACCGCCTTTTTAATATTTTCTACAATCAGAATCTGTTTCTCTTCGATGCCGGTACCACTTACTTCAAAATAACCCGGATTGGCATACAAATTAACTTCCAGGGCATCAACGCCTGCTTTTTCCAGTTCTTTGGCATATTCCACCCACGAGGTTTCATAAATCGCGTTCAGGCTGGCGATTACGGGTACTGATGAATTCTTTTTCAGTGTTCTTACATTGAAAAGATGTTCTTTTGGGCCGGCATGCTCCAAATCCGGAAAGATACTGGTCATCTCGGCGTGGCGCTCTTCGTACTCGTGCAATTCATCATCAAATTGAAGCGATTCCAGTTGAATCTGCTCTTCGAATAGCGATTTGTAGACAATCGCGGCAATTCCTGCCTCTTCGAGCTGTTTGATAACTTCTGGTTTGTTGACCAGGTTGCTGGCACCTAAAATTAACGGGTTCTTCAGTTTGAGCCCCATGTAGGTCGTTGATAAATCTGCCATAGTATTGATTTTTACAGGTTATTTTCTGTTACTTAAACTATGGAGGTTCAGCTTTTGTTCATACCGATAAAGACAAAGATGAACATGGGTTTGAAAATCTTTTCGCGGAATACTGGAGTTTTGGAGGTCTCAGTGTTCAGAATTCAGTCTCAGTTAAGCATCTAGTATTCGGCATCCGGAATCTCCTCCCCAAACCAACAACTTCCGTCATCAACCAATGACCACAGAATGACTATGAACGACGTCTTTTTTAACCAATTACACCCGATCCAATCAGCTCATTCCCATCGTACCAGGCAGCAAACTGGCCGGCCGTGATGCCGCGCTGCTCATCGTCGAAAAGCATGTAGAGTCCTTCTTCGTGTTGATAAAGCATAGCTTTTTCCAAGGGCTGGCGATAGCGAATGCGGACATCGTAAGCTCGTGTTTCGCCCACCGCCATTTTCAGATCCGTGCGTATCCAGTGGGTTTCGGCTTCGGAAATGAATAAGCCGGGGCGGTACAAGCCGGGATGATCGGTTCCTTCGCCCACATAAATGATGTTTCGGTTGACATCGGTTCCAATCACAAACAAGGGTTCTTCGTGGCCGCCAATATTCAGTCCTTTGCGCTGACCAACCGTGTAGAAATGGGCGCCGCCATGTTCGCCAATCACCTTGCCGTTCCAAGGCTTATACGGATAGGCAAAACACAGTTTTTTGAAATTCTCAGGAGTCTTTACCACTGCCTTTTTCTTAGCCATAAACTCGGCCGGCACTTCAATCACATTGCCGGTTTTGGGCTCGAGTTGCTGTTGCAGAAAGGTGGGCAGATCGACCTTTCCGACGAAACAAATGCCCTGCGAATCCTTCCGGGTGGCTGTGGGCAGCTCCTGCTCGGTGGCAATTCGCCGTACTTCGGGCTTATCCAGATGGCCGATCGGAAACAGCGCTTTGCTCAGTTGTTGCTGGTTCAACTGGCACAGAAAATAGCTTTGGTCTTTGTTATTATCTTCGCCCGCCCGAAGCTGGTAAATCATTTGGCCATCTTTTTCAAATACGGTTTTCTGGCAATAGTGACCGGTGGCCACGTAGTCGGCGCCAAATTTCAGGCACTCATCCATAAAAATATCGAACTTGATCTCGCGATTGCACAGCACATCGGGGTTGGGCGTTCGCCCCTTGCTGTATTCATCGAACATGTAGTCGACCACCCGCTTTTTGTAGTCTTTGCTCAGGTCGACAATATGAAAAGGCATGTCGAGTTTTTTGGCTACCATTTCGGCAATCATAGCATCGTCTTCCCAGGTGCAGCCGCCTGTGATGGCACCCGTACGGTCGTGCCAGTTCACCATAAATAGGGCAATTACATCGTAGCCCTGCTGTTTCAGCAGGTAAGCTGCCACGCTCGAATCAACGCCACCCGAAAGTCCAATCACTACTCGTTTCATATTCCAATCAATTGAGCGACAAAAGTAGAACGAAATTCGGAAATAGGCAATTCGGGGTGAAGGGGACGCAGAATTTTATGATGATGGATGGTTAGGGATGATTCTTCCTCCGAATTTTATTTGATGTGATATTGCGGCTCCTGGTTTTCTTTCTGCCAATTTCAGGGGAGGGTATTTAGAAATGCTTTGCAATGCGTTAGATCCGTGTCATGTTGTTACAAACGACTACCAGCTTCGCCCTCGTCACCGCGTCGCAAAGGCGAGGGGGAGCGAGTTTTACTTTTCTTTTTCGAATTTCAACCCCTTGGGAATCTTTGTCTCACCTTTTTTGTAAGGGTTTATAAAAATAATTATCGTGTCTTTTGGGTTATTTGCAGGAGTTAGAACATACCTGTCCAAGAGCATTCCACCCCCTCCAATTGGCTGTTCAGTATATCGATTATAAATTCCTGTGGATTTGTAATGTGGATTTCCAAAAGATGATCTTCCAATTATTTTCAGACTCTCTCCGTCTGTAGTTCTGAGTCTTGAAAAGTAGTAATATGAACTGTTAATGCTACTTTCAAGAGGTCCGTTTTTAATTTCTACAGGCTCCAATGGTGTGTAGCCATAGGCTTCATTTTGTGATTGCTCCACCGAAGAGAAATACTTTGGATTTTGAACAACACAGCTTGTTGTGAAGACGGTGATTGCGATGATTATTTTGAATTTTTTCATTTTCAAATGCCCCATAACGCATTTTGTTTTTTATATTTTCCGATTCCACCGAACGGATATCGTTGGATCTTTTCCTATTTTTCTGAATATTAAGATCATTTAATGGGTTTCGGATATTTTCAAACTTTTCGGACTCACATGGACGTAAATCGCTTGTGGTCTTGTTTATTTTTTTTGCACCTTAAGTTACCAAACTTGACAAAATGGATCTGTCGATTAATTTAATTTATCTTGATTCTAAACAAGGGCAGTTTTGTAGTTCATTTTCTCCGGCTTCGAATCGTTTTTCATTCCATTTAAAAGCTCCATTTTAACCGTCCGAAGAGCAATTGGCCGATATCGCCAAACTCGGTGCCTTGGTCGCCAAAGAACAGCTGGCCGGTAGCCATTAGCTCCAGGTTGTTTTGCAGCGAATAGGTAAACGCCGGGCCAAAGTACCAGGAGCCATCGTTGGGGTTGGCGATGCCCGACAGGCTGGCCGAAAGCAGCGGCGTGACGGGGTAGGAGGCTTGTGCGAACAGTGAATACTGCGCCAATGAAAGGTACTTGGCCGAGAGCTTGTTGTTGAGAAACGGATCCATCCCGCCGGCATTTCCTTTTTGGCCGTGGCTGTTGTATAAAACACTGGTATGGATGTACAAGGAATTGGGAAAGGTATAATCGGCCGAAATGGAAGCTACGGTGGCCATTTCGGAATCCACTTCGTCGTTTTTCGGAATGAAATGGGTGATCTCGCCCCGGAATCCGGCGCCTTTGATATTGCCGGCCCAGCCTGTGCCAATGATATAATCGGTCCCCACCCAGCCGCCGATAAACTGGATGTCGTAGTTCCACTGCGAAAAGCGATAAAGGCCGGCCAGCGCCATTTCATCATCGTTCTCGCCGATTTGGTAAACCAGTTCGGCGGACGAAGTCATGCCGGTGTAATACTGAATGCGCAGGGCATCGGTTCCCGGGCGTTCTTCATAGTCAAAATCAAAGTAAGAATACGAATTGAAAAGGTCGTTCGGGTTCCAAACCAGGTTCATGCCCCAGTTCACCCGTTGCCGTCCGGCAGTAATTTGCCAGTTGCCCGAAACCCAATCGAGGTAGGCCCGGTCGAACATCGAGTGCATGAACCAGCCCTTGCCCTGGGCGGGCACAAAGGAAAGATCGAAGTAGCCATTGTCAACATCCACCACTGATTGGTAGGCGGGGTATTCCCTGATCAGGCTACCAAAGAGCAGGCGGTTGCGCATTTCGGCTACCACCGTTAGCTGGTCGGAGGGATACCATTTAAAGTTCAAGCGGTTGTGAATGGTGTTGGTGGTCAGATTGTCCCGGTCTAGCCCCGGAATTTGTTGTTCGGGCTGGTAGTACATGAACAATTCCTTTACATAGCCACTAAAGCTTACAGCTTGCTGCGCCCCGGCCAACAAGGGAAGTAAAAATCCTATCAGGAAAACCAGTCGCTTCATCGGGTGGACGGTGTAAAGCCGTCAGTAAATTCAATGGTGCAAAAATACTTGTAGGTTGGGTGCTCATCGGCCGCGACGCCAATTTCCGTAAAACCCGCATCGAGGATGTTGTTCCGGTGTCCGCGGTCGGCCACACCATCGTCAATCAGCAGGGAGATAATGGCGTTTCGGGGCTTGTCGTAGCCATAAACCAGGTTTTCGGCCAGTTTCGATTGGTAGGCGCCAAATCGTTTCATGCGAACCTGAGGGGTCCAGCCACTTTTGGTGAGGTGGCCCGTTCCGCCGTAGGTTTTTTGGTCTTTTACCAGCAGCTCAGCGGCTGACGAAAGGCCACGCACGGGAACTAGCGGCGCCACAGGCGAAGCCGATTTGAGGGCGCGGATACATTCGTCGAGGGCTGCAATGCCTTCGCGGGTTTTTAAGGGAGCAGATCCGGGCAAGGAGATTACATCGCCGTTGTAGGCCGAACGCAGCGGTTCGAGGTATTCGATGGCGTAGCGGGCCGGATTGTGCCTGACCTTGTTGAGTTCGAACACAATTTGTTTTTCGTACTGATCCAGGTAAACCGCTTTTTCGCCGGTGTTGAGTTCGGCGGGCCAATCCGTTTCTGGTTGGTTGGTTTGACTTTCCGAAGTGAACAGCAGTCCGGAGAGTATAAGAAGAAAGGTTAAAATTGATTGCATGCTTATCCGTTTTTTCGATTATCACTAATTATTTTGCCGTCTTCGAGTGTGATGACCCGGTGTGCTTTGTTGACCACCCGCTGATCGTGCGTGCTAAAGATAAACGTTATTTTTTCTTGCTTATTGAGCTCTTCCATGATGTTGAGCAGGTTTTCTGTTGATTTGGAGTCCAGGTTGGCTGTGGGTTCGTCGGCCAGCACAAATTTAGGTTTCGAAGCCAGCGCCCGGGCCACGGCTACCCGTTGCTGCTGTCCGCCCGACAGCCTGGATGGCCGGCTGTTTTCGCGACCTTTCAGGCCAACCGCTTCGAGCAACTGCATGGTGCGGGCTTCGCGTTCCTTTTTTGGCCTGCCTTGCAGGTGCATCACAAATTCAACATTTTCTTTGGCGGTCAGCACCGGAATGAGGTTGTAGGATTGAAACACAAAGCCAATGTTTTTCATTCTGAAATCGATTAGCTGCGACGATTTGAGCTTGCCAAGGTCGGTCTCATCAATCCGGATGCTGCCGGAAGTTGGCTGATCCAGTCCGCCAAGCATGTTGAGCAGGGTGGTTTTTCCGGAGCCGGATGGGCCCACAATGGCCGTGAATTCCCCCTCTTCAATTTTAAGATTGACGCCATTCACGGCATGAACCTGGATTTCGGAATCGTTGTAGGTTTTAAACAGCTCTTTTATTTCGATGATTGTCATGATTGAATTATTGTTAATGGTTGTGTGGTTCTTTATTATTCGGTTCTGATGGCTTCTGCCGGATTGTATTTCAACGCTTTTCGAGCCGGGTAAACCGAAGCGAAAATCCCGGTTAGCATGACAAGTAGGATGATGACGACGACCATTTCAACTTCGACGACCGGATAGACAATGGGGGAATAGCCAAAATCTTCCAGCCCTTGCGCCCAATTGGACAGGTTGATGCCATTTTGCTTGAGTGCGAGCGATGCGCCCAGTCCGAGTGCAATGCCAATCGTTCCACCAGTCAGGGTCAGCAGGATGGTTTCGAGCATGAGCATGAGGAACACCCGAAGCTTGCCCATGCCAATGGCCATGAGCATGCCAATTTCCCTGACCCGTTCCATCACCACCATGAGCATGGTGTTGACAATGCCAAAACCAAGCGACAGCAGGATGATGATGACAAAAATGTAGGTGTATAAATTTCCAATTTCGTTGAGGTAGCCCAATTCAGGCGTAATCTCTTTCCAGTTCAACACCTCCAAAGAGGAGTGCTGATCCCGCAGTTCAAGCGTGGTGGCTTCCAATTCATTTTGATCATGCAGATGAACGATGATTTCGTGAGCCACCCCTTCCGGGAGCATCCCCAGGCGGGCCAAGTCCTCGTAGCGGACAAACACGTTGGATGCTTCGTACATGCTGTTGGCGGTATTGAAAATGCCACAAACCCGGAACGCACCTCCAGTGAGGTGTCCATCTGCATCTTGCAAGGTGATAACCACTTTCGATTTCAACCTGATTTTTAACTTTTCCGCCAGTTTTTTGCCAATCACAATCGGGTTTCGGCTGATACTTTCAAAGTAATCGCCTTCTGTTACGTATTCGCTCAGGCTGGTGACCTGCTTTTCTTTTTCGGGGATGATGCCCATGATTTTCACGCCGGTTCCGGTTTCGGCCGAGGCAATCATGGATTGAATGGTTACGCGGGGGCTGACCCCGTTGATGGCGGGATTTGTGTCAATCTGTTCTGCCAGTTCATAACCGTTGGTAATGAACTGCCTGATGTCGTAATTTTCTCGGAAGTCCGGGTCGTGAATCTGGATGTGCGAGGTTTCTGTTTCCACGCCGGCTTCGAGGCGTTGGGCCATCCAGCCTTTCATAAAGGTGGCGCTAAACACACCAGCAAACATGCCAATGGCAATAGCCGTGATGATAATACCCGACCGGAGTGGGTTTCGCCAAATATTTCGCCATGCAACTGAAGGAATCATATCGTTTGTTTTTAAGCGTGTAGCGCGTCAATTAATTTCATTCGGTTGGCCGAATAAATGGGGTAGAGGGCAATAACCAAGGTAATGAGAAACACCGTGAGCGCCTGGTGCCAAAACACCGATGGTTCCATTGAAAAGAACATGTAGGGTTCAAAACCGTAATCTTCCATCACCAGTGCGGCTTGCCCGGTAAGCGGAATCGGGTTTTGCGACTGGAAACTTAGCAGCGGAATGCTGACCACCAAGCCCGACAGCGCGCCAATCATTCCGATGAAAACCGTTTCGTAAAAAAGGATCGTAGCTAATTTGTAACGTTGCATCCCAATGGCGATCATCACGCCAAATTCGCGCCTTCGCTCGGCAATCATCATCATGATGGTCCCCAGGATGCCAAAGCCAATCACAATATACAGCACCGCTTTCATAATCACTCCGCCTGCCCGGTCGCTTTCAATTTGTTGTACCATTTCGGGCGACATCTCCTGCCAGCTCATCACAGAATAGGGTGAATCAAGGCCGGCACGAATCGCTTTCAAGCTTCTGGCCAATAGTTCATTGTCTCTAATGTTCACAACCAGTGAAGTCAGCCGGTTATAGGCAGAAAAAAATTCCTGGCAGTTCTCCAGTTCCATGTAAACAATCATCTTGTTCAGCTCGGGTGAAGCGTGTCTGATGATGCCGCGAATGGGGTATTTCCCGGCTGCGCTGATGCCGTGGTAGCCCTGGCTGATCATGACCAGCGTGTCGTTAATTTCCAGTCGAAGGTAGTTGGCCAGACCCTCACCAATCAATAAGCCTTTGTCGCCTTCGCTCAGGTAGCCTCCCTGGCGCACACTGTTTTTCAGGTTGGTGAGCCGATTTTCCGGGTCCGGATCAATGCCGACAACCATCACGCCTTTCGTTAGTTCTTCAGATGAAGCCAGAGCAAAAGATTCCAGCCGCGGAATCACAAAGTCCACTTCTTCGTGCGCTAAAATTGATTCTCTGAGTTCCTGCGATTCTTCAAAGGTGTCGTTAATGCTTTTGCTTTCCCAGTAGTCTTCGTGGTGAACCTGCATCGACCCCGAGTAGTATTTCACCACCATATCCACCATTTTTTCATATGAGCCTTCCTGCATTGAAGTCATATAGGCCGAGAGCAGAACGCCAAAAAAGATGGATGCCACAGTAATCAGGGTTCTCCGCTTGTTCCGCCAGAGGTTCCGCCACGCTATTTTAAGATTTGTGCGCATAGGTTACTTTATCCTTTTCATGTTTTGTATGGAGAAAAACGATTCTTCGATAGGTGCCTCAAAATCCATCTTGTCAAAGGTCATGATGGTTTTGTGCCCTTCTTTTTCTGCCGGAATCATTTCCATGCGAGTGGGAATCACCCGGTCGTCCATTTGCTTGATATCGGTTAAAATTTCTGTGTTGACCAGAAAATCATCTTCATCGTAAAATTCAGCTTTGAGCCAAAGTAACTCCTCCTTGCTAATCCACATAAAAATCTTACCCCAGACCACGGCGGCATCTTCATTTGGAATCAATTCAATTTTGTAGCAATCGTATCCCTCCAGCTTTTCTTCACCAAGCAACCGATGTTCGTAGTCTTTCACCAGCGACGATTCCTGAACCAGGTCATCGTTGGTAAAGTCGGAACCCATCCACGATTGCATCATCATCGATGGCGGGATTTTGATCATGCGGTTGATGCTGGGCACCCAGTTCCACATTTCGTTTTTACGTTTCAGAAAAACCTGTCCTTTTTCTTTGGCGGGTGCCGTAATTAAAATCAGGGAAAATTCGGTCCCAAGAGTCCAGCTTTTCATGGAGATGGTTCGTTCCCATGCCGGGCGCTGAATGGTCATGGTATATTCTCCAATGCTTGAGCTGCCGCGGAACTTTTCATCCGCACGGCGAACCAGGTCTTTGATGTCGACGGATTGAGCGGGAAGCGTCCCCGCAACCAAAAGAAGAAGTATAGCAAGCAGGTTGGTTTTCATGTTCGTGTTGGCTTTATTCGTTTTTACTGATCAGTTTAAAACAGGCTTCAATCGTATCTTTCTCCAGGTTTTCGACAGGGAAAAAGTCAGGAGCGGTTATCAGGATCAAGTTTGCTCCTTTTAGTAAGCAAGAAATCGCAAACAGATCCTTGTCAGGCGAAACACTTCCTTGCGATACAATAAAATTTCGGATCATTCCTGCGATCTCCTTACCCATGTCTTCGTATTTTGCGGTATAGGTTTCCAGAATGTGGGGTTGTAAAACCAGGGCCGAGTATAGCTTCCAGAATGGTCTGTTTTCCATAGTGGTTCGCAAACTTACCCGAATAAAATGGATGAATTCCTCCGTGCTTAGGATGCCGTCCTTGTTGAGATCGAAATTGGAATAAACAGTTGTGATTGCCCAGTCAAAAATATCTTCCAGAATTTCATCTTTGCTTTGAAAATAATTGTAGATCAATCCTTTTGATATCTTAGCCTTTTTTGAAATCTGGCTGATGGAGGTGGCGTGAAAGCCATTTTCGGCAAACAGCTCCAGGGCCGTTTGCCGAATGTGTGCTTTCTTCTGTTTTCTGATTTGTTCCAATTGTTCTACGCTTCGAGGCATGATTTAATTTTTATGACTGAACGTTCGGTCAAAGCTAGTGCAATTTTTTTGATTTCTGAACAGCTTGATTGTTAAGGTAATGTTAAAAATGACCAATCGGTCATTTCTTGAATTTCTTCCAGTTGAAAAAAACAAACTGAATATCTGTACGATTGTCCAATGTCATTAAAAAGTCATTCAATTGTCATGAGGTGCCTGGTAAGTTGTTTTGCGACGACCAATGAAAATAAAATGATCCTAAATGACAATCATTGCCATCCACTGCAGAATAAATGGCATGTAAGCGGACAATCAAAAAGCAAATTCGTTTTTGCGTGGAAAAATCAGAGTGGAAAGTGTGCAATCGAATTCGCATTTTATTTATTTCAGTTATCTTTACGGGAGCTACGAAAAAAATTAACTAAACGCAATAAGATGAACGATACCCGAAGAGCTTTTATCAAACAGTCAGCAGTTGTTACTGCTGGAATCGCCGCACTGCCATCCATTATGAATGCCGGTTGCGCTTCGCCAAATGAAAAAATTACGGTCGCGCTTATTGGCTGTCGTGGCATGGGATTCAATAACCTGCAATCATTTCTGAAAAATAAGGAAGTTGAATGTGTGGCTCTTTGCGATGTGGACCAGCGAGTGCTGGACAAGCGCGCTGAAGATGTGGAAAAACTGACGGGTGCGCGACCAATCCTGTATAACGATTTTCGTCAGGTCATTGACAACAAAGATATTGATGCTGTGATTATCGGGACGCCCGATCACTGGCATTGTCTTCCAATGGTTTATGCTTCGGAGGTGGGGAAGCATGTGTATGTTGAAAAGCCAATCGGAACCACCATTGAGGAATGCAATGTGATGGTAGCCGCTCAGAAACGCTACGGAAACGTGGTGCAGGTTGGACAATGGCAACGCAGCCACTCGCATTGGAATGATGCTGTAAACTATTTGCATGAAGGCAATATTGGCCGAATCCGTTCGGTTCGTTCTTGGTCAAATGTGGGTTGGAAATCATCTATTCCGGTGGTTCCGGACAGCGAGGCGCCGGAGGGAGTGGATTATGACATGTGGCTGGGGCCGGCTCCCAAACGGCCATTCAACAAGAACCGTTTTCATGCTTCTTTTCGCTGGTACTGGGATTATGCGGGTGGTGTCATGACTGATTGGGGCGTCCATCTGCTGGATTTTGCCTTGTTTGGAATGAACCAGTACGTGCCAAAATCAATTATGGCTGTTGGTGGCAAATACGCTTTCCCTGATGATGCCATGCAAACCCCCGATACCATGACGACTGTCTATGATTTTGGTGATTTTGGCTTGGTGTGGGATCATACCATTGGCGCTTACGGTGCGAACTACGGCGGACGTGGACATGGCGTGGCCTTTGTTGGCGAGTATGGAACACTGGTGGTTGACCGTAGCGGCTGGGAAGTGATTCCGGAAACCAAGAGCACCGGTAAGAAAGACGGCTATGAAGGCGTTAGCCTGCAGCAGGCACAAGGTGATGGATTGGACTTACATGTGAAAAACTTTTTGGATTGCATTCGTACGGGAGATAAACCCAACTGCGATATTGAAATTGGAGCACACATTGCCCGCTTTGCGCATTTGGGAAATATTTCCTATCGCTTAGGCAGAAAAGTGAACTGGAATCCTGATAAGCAGGAGTTTGAAAACGATGACGAAGCAAACCAATTGGTCAAGGCAAATTATCGTTCGCCATGGACTTTGCCTAAGGTTTAGAATTTTCAACTTAAAAAAAGGGCCAGCTTCTGCAAAATGAAGCTGGCCCTTTTTCTTTTTACGCGTTAAAATGCCGAAATGAATCCGAAGTTGAGTTTGCTGATGGTATGGTTCGAATCGGTGAAGTCAAGCGTATATTCTGCGGCCAATCGGATATTGGTTCGCAACATATAGCCGGCATGGATGGTCGCCGATTGGTAATTGGCCAGCGCAAAGTCCGATTCCACCCAATTGTATAAGGCCAAAAAATACCAATCGCTTTGTTCTCCTTTGGGGCTGAAAATGAGTTCAGCCATCGCCGCATCAGTTTTTACATCTTCCAGGAGCGTGGTACTGGTCATGTTTGGATAAACCTGTGAATCTTCGCGGTGAAGGTATTGTGCATTGAGCTGCCATTTGTCAGACGGAGCAAAGCTGAGATCGGGCCCCCAGATGAAAACCTTATTGGTTATGTCGGTCACGACGGAGTGTTCAAGAATTTCCTTTCCGGTATACCCAACAGCTCCGAGCCGGAAGGTTTCTCCCAAGTCTTGCGAAACCCGTCCCAGCAGATTTTTGTATTTGTCGTTGTCAAATACACGCTGTGAGGCTTCTCCAATTCCGTTTCCATTAATCACTTCCACTGCAAAACTGGTGCCCGAGGGTAATCCGTAGGTTAACAAAACTCCTTTGTCGTATTTTAGGTCGATGCGAGAGGTTCCAATCTGCGAGGTATATAACATGTAATCTTCGAGCGATAGTCTCAATTCGCGCTTAAACAGCGGGTCGGAAACCTGGAATTGCCCGAGGTAAATATCAAAGTCAACGCCAAACAAGTCATTGTACATCAAAAAGGCATCTTCTACTCCGGCTACTTCACCTCGTTCGCTGAAATAGAAATAGAAGTAATACGAGAGCCGGTCGGATAGTTCTCCGCCTGAAAGCAACTTCATGAGATAAGGCGAAGCAAAATCAGTTTTTTCATTGCCATCGAGGTTGTAGCTGACAAATCCTTCAAGTCTCACTGCAATTGGCAGTTCACGAAGCAGGGATAATTTCGGGTCGCCGGTTTCAGCATAGTAACGGGGTGCTTTTCCATCGGCCAGACGAAAGCCATTTCCGGCAAACTCATCGCCGTATGGCTTGAGCGCTGGTGCCGACGGGGCGTGGCAGGTGGTACAGCTCAGTTGATACTTTCTTGCGAAGGCAGGTATCGCTTGGCTTTGTTCGGACAGAAAAAGAATTCCGGTGATCAGAACTAAAAGGGGTACTAGTTTCCTTGTCATGGTTGTGTGATTTTTATGGAAAGACGGTGATATCGGTTGAATGACTGTTGACTTCCAATGCGGCATACTCGTCGGCTGGTACGTCCAGGTATTCGGCAACAGGCTTCACAAGTAAGCGGTAATAGAGCGATGCTGTCACCGTGACTTTCCCCGGCTTAATCTCATAGGGTAAGGTGAACGTGAACGTTTCTGTCTTTGTTTCGCGTGGGCCAATGCGGTAGTCAACGCCAAGCGATGCGGTGTTCCATTGCATGATGGTCATGCGTCCCTGGGGATCGAAATAAGGCATGCGAAAAATCCGGTCGCCGATTGGCACCTCTTCTCTTCTCACTCCCTCGAAATTTTCAATTCCCAGCGGAACGCCCATGTCCTGGTAAGCCAAAACATCGGCGGCAATGGTGTATTCCTCCCCTTCAAACCCTTTTTTGTCTACTGGCAAATGAAAGGTGTTGCCATCTTCATCTTTTGCTTCAACATGCAGCCATACAATGCGGTCTTCGACAGAGCCGGTTGGAAATTTATGGCCGGTTTTCTGGTTGAACAAAGTGGTTGTAAAAACCACGACTTCGCCGGGAACCGTTTCCCGAATGTCGGGTTGAATACGCAGCTCAATTGTTCCGCGAACTTTTCCGGGATCATGCGCACCATTAAACAGGTGCGTGCGGGTATTCGGATACGTTGTTCCCATCTTGGCCGTCTTCATTTCCGTGTCGGGCATGTGACAATCCTGGCAGGTTACGTTATTGGCGGCATAGGGGCCTTCTTCCCACTCCAGTTGGGTTGATTTGACCCAAATTCCAAACGAATTTTTCTCGTTGTGGCAAGTTCCGCAGATTCGGGTATCGGTGAACAGGTCGATCGGGACAATCTGGTGGTCGGGCGATTCAATATCGCCTTTTCTTGAGCTGTATTTGGTGGTGCCGGTTTCGAGAATGAAATTGTGGTTGTAAGCCGTATCACCATCAATACCTTGAATCAGGTGACAAACTTCGCAGGAGACCGATTCGTTGGCTCGCGATCCTTCTGCGGGATGAGGTGGTGGCATATCACCAGTCAAAAAGGCCATTGGCGTATGGCAGCCGTTGCAGCCTTCATGCATGCCTTTCATGGCTGGGTCTGCTTCAGAATGAGCGACAGCCAGCTTAAAATACTCAATCTCATCCCAGTGGTGGGTGTAGGCTTGCGACATCATGGCCTGGCTCCATTGCTGATAAAACTGGTCGTGACAGGAGCCACAATACTCAGGCGTTTTGAAATCGCTGTAATCAACCGGTCCGGCTTTGGTGCCAGTTTCATTTACCGGCTTCATTAAACTGAAACTTACTAACAGAAAAAGAGACAGAATACCAAAAGGAAGAAGTTTCGCTTGCATTTTCATAATCGTTGGTTTTTTATTTCGTGAACATCAACAGGGTTGAAAAAGGTGCGGTTGTATCTGCTTTTCAGTAATATAACACAAAACACAAATAAAATTAATGAATTGTAAAAGACCGATCAAGGCCTGAGCGGATTTAACTATTTAAAGAACAGTGATTAAGGAACGTGTTTGTGTGTTATTGGGTTGATAGTCAGCTGGAAGTACGGAGAGATGAAATTGTGGAAGCTCAGCAATTTGTATTCGGTCTAAATAGATCAAAAGTTTGAATTGGACAAGTGTCGAAATGAAGTTGTCTTTGATACAATCAATTTTCAAGTCTGACGGCTAGCTGTTGAGCATGTGTTGAATTTTTATTAGGTTTTCGTCAATGCTGTGGTTGAGCTTAACAGCGTCAGCAAATGGCACGTGTACCACTTGGTCATGTCTCAATCCAATCATGATGTTTAGCTGGTTGTCTATCAGTGCTTCCACGGCGGCAACACCCATTTTGGACGCTGCGATCCGGTCTTTGGCTGTCGGACTGCCTCCTCGTTGCATGTGTCCAAGGATGGAGACCCGGATATCCAGATCAGGATTTTCCTTTTCTGCTTTGGCGGCTATTTTTAGGGCACCACCCATTTCGTCACCTTCAGCAATAATAACAATTCCGCTGGTTTTTCTTCGTTTGTATCCTTTGCTGATAAATCGGTCAAACACCTTTTGGTCGTCGGTCGATTCTGGAATCAGGATTACCTCTGCACCCACGGCAATACCGCTGTTGAGAGCCAAGAGCCCGGCTTCACGGCCCATGACCTCGATAAAAAAGATCCGGCCATGAGAGACAGCTGTATCCTTGATTTTATCGACTGCCTGCACGACCGTGTTGAGTGCCGAATCGTACCCAATGGTGTACTCGGTTCCGAAAATGTCATTGTCGATCGTGCCGGGAATACCGACGAAAGGGATATCATATTCTTCGGAGAACACCAAAGCACCGGTAAATGATCCGTCACCACCAATGACCACCACCGCATCAACTCCTTCTTTTACCAAATTTTGCCAAGCTTTCTTTCGGCCAGTTTTGGTCATGAATTCTTTGCTGCGGGCTGTTTTCAGCATCGTGCCTCCGGTGTGCAGGATACCGCTGACATCGCGCCAGCTTAAATCTCGAAATTTACCTTGGATCATACCTTGGTAACCACTTTGGATGCCGACTACTTTCAAGTCTTTTGCAATGGCGGCCCTTGTTACCGCGCGAATAGCTGCGTTCATTCCCGGTGCATCACCTCCTGAAGTTAAAACGCCGATTTTCTTCAACTGGCTTGACTTTCCTGTTTGTTGAATTGTGGACGGGTTATTTGGCATGGTATTTCCTTTTGAATCGCTTTGCCGCAAATTAAGAATTGAACGTCCGAAAATCAATTTATTGGCGGCTTTTTTTGATTTTTATTCTAATGCAAGTTTTATTTTGACATGGAAGGAAACGAGAGCACGCCCTGGAAAGCGATGTGTGTGGCCGTTGGAGTTGGTTTTCAAAGGTTTATGCTTCATTGAAATTGCCGGTGATTTAGTACGCTCTAATTTGTTCGGCAACGTTTTCCATTAGCCATTTGGGTGTGGAAGTAGCCCCGCAAATACCGGCCGATTCTTTTCCTTCAAACCATTCCTGGTTCAGTTCTTCGGCCGACGAAATGAAGTAGCTGTTGGGGTTTTCCTTTTTGCAAACGTCAAACAGGAATTTAGCATTGGAGCTTTTTTTTCCGCCGACAAAAATCAGGATGTCATGCTGTGTGGCAAATTCTTTCATACGTGGAACCCGATTGGCTACTTGCCGACAAATCGTGTCTTTTACCACCAGTTTCCCGGTTGATTTTTGCCCGATCTTTCCGGCTAAATCATGAAATTGATCCAATGATTTGGTGGTTTGCGAAAACAGGTAAGCCGGCTTGTTCGGGTTGATTTTCTGCAAGTCGTCTTCATCTTCAACAATAATGGACTGGTTGTTGGTTTGTCCGTTTAGCCCGGTCACTTCGGCATGCCCTTTTTTACCGAAAATGATGATTTGTCCATCTTTTTGCTCCATTTCCCTGAAAGCCTTTTTAACCCGCTGCTGCAGTTTGAGCACCACCGGGCAAGTGGCGTCAACCAACTCAATATTGTTTGCTCTGGCGTATTCGTATGTTTCCGGAGGTTCGCCATGTGCCCGCAACAATACTTGGCAATTTTTTAAGGTGAAGAAAGTTTCGCGGTCAATGGTGACTAAGCCGATGGCTTCGAGTCGTTTGACCTCCATGCCATTGTGTACGATATCTCCCAGACAGTAGAGTTTCCCTCCCTGGTCAAGTGTTTCTTCCGCTTTCTTAATGGCATTCACCACCCCAAAACAAAAGCCTGATTTATGATCGATCTCTACTTTCACAGTCTTTGTCAGTTTCGAAATTCGAGTTTTCAGTTTCGGATTCCAAGGTCCATATTTCAAGTTGTCTAATCTCTGGCGACCAATGTGACACCTAATGACAACGGAATGATTTAAAATGCCTAATTCCCAATGACCAATCCCCAGTCACGACTAATCAACGTCCATTCGCTCCTGTGCTTTAGCCAGTGTCCATTCCAACTGCTCCTCCCGGTTCAGGTAGCTGTTGTCCAGAATCAACGCGTCGTCGGCCTGTTTTAAAGGGCTTTCTTTCCGTCCCGAATCAATACGGTCGCGGTCTTCCACGTTTTTCAGAATCTCCTCGAAGCTCATTGTTTGACCCTTGGCAGTCAGCTCATCGTAACGCCGTTGGGCACGTACTTCGGGACTGGCGGTCATGAATATTTTAAGTTCGGCATCAGGAAAAACCACCGTGCCAATATCGCGGCCATCCATGACAATGCCTTTGTTTTTACCCATTTCCTGTTGTTGTTTGACCATGGCTCTACGTACTTCGCGAATGGTTGCTACCGGACTAACATGGCTGGCAACAGGCAACTGCCGGATTTCCTCCTCTACATTTTCGCCATTCAAATAGGTTTCGTTTTCCCGGGTGGTTTCATTTAGCCTGAATTCAATGTTGATTTCATCCAGACGGTCAATGAGTGCTTGTTCATCCACACGACCGTTTCCGGCCAGTTGATGACGCAAGGCAAAGAGCGTTACGGCCCGGTACATGGCACCGCTATCCAGATAAATGTAGCCGAGCAGTTTGGCTAATTGTTTGGCAACCGTGCTTTTGCCGCAGGAAGAATGACCGTCAATGGCAATGACAATCTTTTTGTTATCCGTATGTTGATTCATGATCGCAAAGATATTGTTTTTCGACAGAACAGCAGATTTAATGAAAGCTTTCGTTTAAGTTGATGGCTACTGATATGTGGTTGCTGCTTGCAGCCAAATGGTAGCGGGCCGATCCGTAGTTGAAATGAAAACGGTTGACCTTGAATCCAAATCCCCATGAAAAGCCTACGGTTGAAGCTTTATCATCAAACATGAGTTCTTGCCGACGTTGGTAATTATAGCCGGCCCGGATGGAAAAATTTTCAGAAGGAAGCAGCTCTACTCCCAGTAAGAGGTGACGCATGAACATCTTTCCAAACCCATCTTTCTCTATTCGTGTTTCAAAAGCCGAGCTGACCTCTTGCGGCTGAGTCAGCTTCCATTGTTGCATGTGTTGAAGCGTGGCTGATAAACGGAGTGGGGCATGTTCCAGTCGTTTCGAAAAGCCCAGTTGCAGGTCAAACGGGATGGACTCGCGTTCGGCTCCATCATAATAGGCGGTGATTTGTGTGCCCATGTTTTTGAAAACCAAGGCCACATTAGTCAGGTGATCCAGGCTGGCGTAGCTTACCCCGGCATCCAAGGCTATTCCCAGCGATTGATAAGCTTCAAAAGATGAGAGAATGGGTTTCAGTGTCGCTCCGACGCGAAATCGTTTCAGCTTTTTCGACCACAAAATGTTTAGTGCGTATTCGGCGGCTTTGAAAGTTCCGCCTCGTTCGCCAAACTCATCGGCATAAATAAATTTGCCGTAATTGATGTAGTGCATGCCCAGGGCGAAAGTCCCCAACGCTTCGTAGTCTTTGGCAAACGAAGCATAGCCAAATTGAATATCGTCGAAGTAATTGACGTAGTTGACCAGCAGCTTGTTGTCCATGCTGGCATGCAGCAGAGACGGGTTGTTGTAGGCAACATTCAAATCGGTTGAATCGTTGATGGCCACTTGGTTGCCGCCGAGCGCCGCCATTCGGGCTGAGTTCGGCAGGTTCAGAAATTCGTAAGTGGACTCACCTCCAATCTGGGCGCTAAGCCGGACTGTAGCAAAAACAAATACAAGTAACAGGAGTCGTTTGGTTACCATCAGCCGATACCGGTTTATTTGATCAGAGACCAAAGATATTTTTTTATTTTGATCAAGAGATGAATTTGGCGGATTTTCACAGGTATCGATGTCGAACATTTGAAGCCGGGCTACCAATCTTTCTTTGTCAGTTCGTCGGTGATGGCATAAACAACGGGGCACACTTCGCAGTTCTTGTGCGTCAGATTCAGAATTTGATAAAAGCGTTTCCTGTCGGTGTGAGGGTATTCGCGGCACGCTCGCGGCCGGTTTTCATATACACAGCAGTAATTGTCGCCCATCAGGAAAGGGCAGGGGGTTTGTTGAAAAACGTAATCTTGATCTTCATCCACATACAGGTACTGGCTGATGAAATCGACCGTCTTTATTTTCTGGCTTTTGGCCAGTCGTTCAGCATCCTTGTCAGTTACAATCGGGCTAATCCCGGAGCAGCAATTGGCGCAGTCAAGACAATCAAACTGATCGAAGGCTTCGTCGTGCAGTGCATGAACAATCGCGTCAAGGTTCTTGGGCTTTTTCTTTCTCAGTTTCTGAAACAAGACCGAGAATTCCTGCTTTCGGTTGGCAGTCATTTGCCTGAGTTCTTCAGGTTTGTAATAGCGGATAGCTTCCATCTGTGCGTTTTTTGCGTTTCAACTGGGCCAAAAACAGGCCGGTAATCACCACGGTAATTCCCAGCATTTTCTGAACTGTAATTTCGTCACCCAAAATAAAAAAGGAAAAGAAAGCGACAAACACGGGAATCAGGTTGATAAACATGTTCGACTTGTTGATGCCAATGTGACGAATGCTGTAGGTGAAAAAGATAAATCCGAGAATGGAGGCAAAGACTGCCAGTTTCACAATGGCGGAAAAAGCCACAGGTGAAAAGGGAGTCGCCAAAGCGTTTTTGGCCTCGAATATGCCCCAAAAAGGCAAAAACATGATAGCACCGATCAGGTTTTGGTAGCTGATGATGGTGTATCCGTTGTAGGTGGCTACCATCTTCTTTAGAATCACCGCATAGCCAATGGTGGAGAGCACGGCAATAAATTCAAGTCCAATACCGAGAGGCGAAGCGGTGAGGCCGGTTGACAGGTCGAATACCACCAGGCTTACGCCGGCAAATGAAATGACCAGCCCGGCCAAATTGGCTCCGCTTAGTTTTTCCTTAAAAAAATACCAGGCCGCGAATGGAGTGAATAGCGGAATGGTGGCAACTATGACCGCCGCAACGGTGGACGACACATACTTTAAACCAAAACTTTCGCCCATGAAATAGAGGAACGGTTCGAAAAACGACAACAGCACCATCCAGCCTATGTCGCTTTTTTTTACGGTTTGCAGTTTTCCAATCGCTTTAGCAACCATAAACATAATGGCCGCAGCCAATGTCAGCCGGATGAGCACAACGGTCATGGGCTCGTAGGCTTCGTAGGCCACCTTGAACCAGACGAACGAAAAGCTCCAAAAAAACATGGAGAGCAGTGCCGCTCCATAATATTGCAACCTTTTATTTTTCATGAAATCCCTGATAATTGAGCGGCAAAAATAGAGATTAGTTTGCGAATCTGAAACAGTTTTTAGCGGGTTGCAAGCTTTCGGTTTGTCAGCATGGCAACCAGCAGGAAAACGGCCAGCGAACTGGAAATTCCAAAAATAATCGGATCCAATCCAAAAGGCAGTTCCGGGTTCAGAATGATCAGGCTGAGAGACATTCCTCCGCCGGCAATCATCGACCAAAAAGCTGCTGCCGGATTGTTGTGTGTTTTGATTAGCGCAGCAATGACCGGAACAAACAGTCCGGAAACCATGAAGGTGTAGGAATGAAGCATTAATTCCAGCACGTTGGGCATTTTTAGTGCAATGAGCAAGGCCGCAGCTCCCATCAAAAAAGTTAGAATCTGCGAAAAACGCAAGCTTGAACGGTGGTTGTGTCCACGAAAAATATCGGTCAGCACATTGCCCGACGCAGCCATAAGGCAGCTGTCGGCTGTTGACATGATGGCTGAAAAGTAGGCAGACAGCACGATCCCTGTAAGGCCAACTGGAAGGACGGTTTTTAGCAACAAGGGCAAGCCCATTTCGGAGTCGATGGCGCTTCCTGCCGGAAATCCCGCTCCGGCCAGCATGCCATTGTCAAAAGCTACTTTTGAGAGCAGGCCGAGAATAACGCCGGTGAAAGCCATAATGGGATATTCAAACAAGCCGGCAATAAACCAGGCGCGTTGGGCCGATTTGGGCGTTTTTGAAGCATAAATACGTTGGTAAAGGGTCATGCCGATAAACCAAATGGGAATGACAATGGCCATCCAGTTAAGGAATTGCTGCCAACTGATGTTGGTCAGGCTCAGAAACGAAGCCGGCAAGGTTGCCCGAATGGTTTCGTAACCGCCCACTGCGTAGTAGGACAGAGGCAGCGCTACAAAAATTAATCCTACCATCAGGATAATCCACTGAATGGTGTCGGTATAAATCACTGCTTTCAACCCGCCAATTACAGTATAAACGACGGCAATAACACCCATAACCAGCAAGGCTGTCGTGAAGTCAAGCGCCGGGAATGTGGCTGATGCCAGTTTGGCTCCGGCCAGAATTTGCGAACTGGTAAATCCCAGGTAGCCAACGGCTGAAATGATTCCGGCAATGAGTGCTACCTGTTTGCTGTAGCTGTTTTCGAGAAACTGAGGAAACGACAGTAGGTTTTGACGCTGCGAAAGCCGGTGAACCTTGGGAACCAGAACAACGGCCGTTAACCAGGCGCCAATTAGTCCGGAGAACAAAAGCCAGCTGCCAGATAATCCCATGACAAAGCCCAGTCCGCCCAGCCCGATGGAGAAGCCTCCGCCAACATCGGTCGCCACCACCGATAAGCCAATGTGTAAACTGCTCATTTTACGTCCACCAACAAAGTAGTCATCTGTAGTTTTGTTGCGACGTAGAAAAAAGTAGCCTACGCCCAACATGAAGATGAGGTAGACCGTAAAAATGGTCAGATCAATCCAATGCATTATTTAAGGTCTACGTTGATGGTATAATACGGTGCTTTTTCCGTGTTGCTTACCCATTCCTTGTCCAGAAGCGAATTCAGATATTCATGTCCGCGCTGGTAGCTCAGCTTTAACTTCATCAGGATGTCACCCATCATGAATTTTTCGTTTTCACTCAGCAGTTTAATAATTTCTCGCTCGGTGTTGTCTTCAATTTTTTCCAATTCAATTTTTTCTCTCATTATTATCTTTGTTTATATGGGGTTGCTGTTACTGGGATTTCCTGTCCCTCGTCTGCCAGCTTGAACCGCTCGCAGTTTTTCCATCCTTTGTATCCCCGGTTGCAAAAAACATTTTTGATCAGAAAAGAGGAAACCTTTTCGATCTTTAAATCTTCCTGATATACCGGGCAATCTTTGGCATAAGGACATAATTTTCCCAAATGTCGTTGACTAATCATTATTCAATGGTTTTGTAATACACGTTCATGCTTTCAATTTGACCGGAAATGTTGGTGTTGTTTTTCAACAAACCCGAAAAACGGTACCCATGATTGATAAACGTTTTATTCATTCCCGGCGAATTTAATCGGGCAATGGTGTATAAGGTTTTATACTGCTGTTCTTTTAATTTTTCTTCCATCATTTCAAGAAGGAAGTAGGCCAGCTTGTGTCCGCGATAGTCGGGCAACACAGCAAAGTCAGTCATTTCAGCGTTTTTGTTTTCAGCGTCAACTTCGGCCGACGAAACGCCGATCAGCTTGCCTTGGTCCCAGACTCCAAAGTAAATGACTGAGCCATCCAGCATGGTTTCTTTGAGGTATTCGGGATTGGTAACCGGAAATGGGTAGGTGGCAAAAACCTGTCCGAATATTTTTGCCATCTCTGCGGCATGTTCTGGTCTGGCTACGCCTAGTTCGAAACGATCGTTAAGTGTAGTGCCGTTGTTGTTGGGCGCTTCATTCAATAAACCGGTAAGTGTAGAAAGGGCCTCGTTTGGGCTTGTTCTTCGTTCGTCGCTTAAGAATTTCGACATGAAAAACACATCATCATGCCCGTTGTAAAAAGAAGGGATAAATGCTTCCTGCGTAAATCCATCCTGCAAAAATACGGGTTGGGCAGCAGCCGGAATTTTGGCGATGATTTTGGTATATCCTTTCGCCTTGGCCAGTTCGTTCAACTGCCGGGTTATGTTCGCTCGGTCACCCGGGTCGTATTTTAGCAGAAAAATCCGGTTGTTGAATTTTCCGTGGTGAACGACAGAATGTCCTATTTTTTCAATTAAATCCATACTATTCCTCTCTTCTGTTATAACGTTCATTATTTTCAGGAATTAACGAAATGGAGTCATTCGAATCGGCCAGGAGCCGTTCAATTCCGAGTGCTTCTATTTCTTCGCTTCCTTCGAGTTTCAGGTCGAGGTTGCAGTTTTCGCAATCCCGATCGCAAAAAATATTTTCGTAATGATCAGGTTCTTTATAGGTTGTGATGACACCTTCGTAGTTTCGTAGCACCACTTTGTGGGTCGACCACGAAATGATGTAGTTGGGCATCACCGGAATTTTTCCGCCACCACCAGGGGCATCAATCACATAGGTTGGCCGTGCAAAACCACTGGTGTGTCCGATCAGGCTTTCCATAATTTCGATTCCCTTGCCAATGGGCGTACGGAAATGCGAAAGTCCTTCTGACAAGTCGCACTGGTACAGGTAGTATGGTCGCACCCGGTTTTGCACAAGTTTGTGTACCAGGTTTTTCATGATTCGAGGGCAGTCGTTTACATTGGCCAGCAGCACACTTTGGTTGCCTAAAGGGAAGCCCCCGTCCGCCAGTTTTGCAAGGGCCTCTTTGGCCGATGAGGTGATTTCTCGTGGATGATTAAAATGTGTGTTGATCCAAAGGGGTTGGTATTTTTTCAGAATTTTAATCAAATCGTCTGTAATTCGGTAGGGAAGAACCACCGGCATCCTCGTTCCTATGCGAACAACTTCAACATGAGGAATGGCGGTCAGTTCACTCAGCAGCCAGTCAATTTTGCTGTCGGGCAGCATGAACGGATCGCCTCCCGAAAGTAGTACGTCGCGTACTTGTGGCGTTCTTTTAATGTAGTCGATGCCCTTTTGGAGTTGCTCCCTGGAGGGAACAAAATCGATGTCGCCAACTTTTCGTTTGCGGGTACAATGGCGACAATACATTGCGCAGACGTTGCTTACATGAAACAAAACCCGGTCCGGGTATCGGTGGGTAATCCCTTCCTCTGGGCTGTCACTGTCTTCCGAAAGCGGATCGGCCAAGTCAGTATCTAAAACATTTAGTTCATGAATATTGGCAAATGACTGCTTAAACACCGGGTCATGCTCATAATTTTTTTTCGAAATTAAGGAGGCATAATAAGGAGTAATGGACAAAGGGAATTTATCCGTGGTCTTTTTTAGTTGTTCTTTTTCCTCCGTACTAAAGCTAATTCCAGTCAGCATTTCAAATTGTTCCACGGTGCTAATTGAATTTTTTAGTTGCCACTTCCAGTCACTCCAGTTCGACAGAGTTGACGTTTTATTGATTTTTGTTGCGATCGCTTGTTGAGCGCCATTAAAAATTCCCATAGTCGATGTATTGGTTTCTATAGGAACAAAAATACGCTTTTAACCATCAATAGCCAAATTCAGCGCGAATGCAAGCATGGGTGTTGATCTAAACTTAACAGAGAAAGAAGTTGAAAATAAGCCTTTTATTACGGCTATCAAGAATCAAAAAAAAAGAATGAATTGAATTGTGGACCTGCGAACTTTTCGAATTGGGTTGGTGTGGATAGATTAGGACTAGCTGTCGAGCATTTTGTTTTCTTCAATGGGTTCATCGCTGGTAAGCATGGGCGAAGCTTCCAGTTGTCCAATGTCAAGCAGGTTGACCAGGGTTTGGAGGCTTTCCTGTATTTGTTGAAGTTTCACATTCGGCAACGATTGCAGCTTTTCCGTTAGTTGGTCGTGGAGGAGCGGTGGAATCCCGTTCAGTAATTCGGATCCTTTCGATGTTAATGCGATATTGACCACGCGCTTGTCGCCTTGCTTCGGAAGCCGGGCCAGAAATCCCTTGATTTCAAGTCGGTCAATGATTCCACTCGTGGTGCTGGAGTTCAGATTTAGAAAGCGGCGAATTTCGCCTTGAGTTGACTGAAAGTTTTTCGATGCATGCAGGTAGCTCAAGCACAGGATTTGAGGAATGCTGACGCCGTATTCCTTTTGAATTTTCTTGGACTCTAAGTTGATTGATCGGACAATTTTCCGAATGGTAATTAGTATTTCAGTCGTATCCATGTCATTTTGTTTCCGTACGACAAAAATAGTTGAGTTTTTGAATATTCCAAAAGCACAATTCGAAGCATTTTTGCTGTCAGAAGCCTATTAGGTTACAGTGCGAAAAAAATGATTTTCCGAACCGTTAGAAAAAGGAGACTTCACCGGATTCAACATCATACATACCTCCCACGATCATCATCTTTCCTGCTTTTTCTAAATCGGAGAGGATCGGGCTTTTTAGGCGTATCTGGTTGATTGTGAGCTGAACATTTATTTTGCTGACGTGATTAACAAACGCAAAGTTTTGGCCATTTCTTTCAGCAGTTGTCGCTGTTTCGCTTTCAATGGCCGGATTAATTTTGCTGAGTAGCCCGGTGATATGCCCCAATTTTACCTGGTTGCAAGCACTGATAACCGCACCGCATCTGGTGTGTCCCAACACAACAATGATTTTTGAATTGGCCACACCGCAGGCATATTCCATGCTTGCCAGGATGTCGTTGTTGAGAATATTGCCAGCAATTCGAATGCTGAAAATGTCACCCAGTCCCTGGTCGAAAATTAATTCGGCCGAGGTTCTCGAATCGATACAACTTAAAATGGTGGCAAAGGGAAACTGCCCTTCCGAGGTTTGATTGACCTGCATAAGCAGGTTTCTGTTCACTTTCAGGTTATTTAAAAACCTGAGGTTACCTTCTTTTAAAAACTCCAGCGCTTGCTGCGGAGTAATTTTGTCCTGCGTTTCTTTGGTATGTGCCCACATTATGCTGTTGGTTGATATTTGTATGCTGCTTTTTTAATCCGGTCCATGATGGCGACGCCCAAACCTGATTCAGTAACAGGTTCAATAAATATTTGTTTAACCGTTGCATCGTCTTCCATCGTATGAAGCGCTGAAAATAAGTTTGCTGCGATTTCCAGTTGGTTATGAGTTTTTGACGTATAAATGATCTTATGGCTGTTTGTGAGCAGGTCTTTTTGTCCGTGCAAGATAAGTCCTGATGCATCCGGAAGCCGCACATTTGTCTGATTGTATATGTATAAAGGTTTGTTTGGCGAGTAATGGCTTTTTAGCAGGCCGGGAGCGACCAGTTTTTCCGGCTTTGTGGTGTTGAAAACAAACCGGCCGGGCAAGGCTTTTTCGATATCGTTCAGGCTAATTTTTCCCGGACGAAGCAAGGTGCAAACGTTTCCTTCAACCGAGATGATGGTTGACTCAATACCTACAGTGGTCATTCCTCCATCCAGAATGTAATCTACGTCGGGTAACTGTTTTCTGACATGCTCAGCGCTTACCGGGCTTAAGTGTCCGAATTTATTTGCACTGGGTGCGGCAATCGGGCATTTAGCCATCCTGATTAGCTTCAATGCAATTTGATGATCCGGCATCCGAATCCCCACGGTTGGTAATCCCGAAGTGACAATGTCGGGAACGAGTTTGCTTTTGGGCAGAACAAGGGTCAGTGGGCCGGGCCAGAACTTCTTAGCCAACTGCATGGCCGCATCAGAGGGATTTTCGGTCAGCATTTTTAGATCGTCAAGCGAAGCGATATGCACAATTAGCGGATCGAACGATGGCCGTTCTTTCAGTGCGAAAATTTTAGCAACAGCTACGGAATTAAGCGTGTTGGCGCCTAATCCGTAAACTGTTTCTGTTGGAAATGAAACGAGACCGCCCTCGTTGATGATTCGGGCGGCTTCTTTCAATTGTTGGATATTCATTCCTGTTGGTGTTCTATGTCATCAAACGTTCTGCTCACGATTGCAAGGCTTGGTCTGCTTCTTCGAGTTCGACCCGTTTTTTATTTTGATATTCGGTAATTTTCGATTGGATCTGTGGATTGTTCAAACCCAATATCTTGGCGGCTGCCAATGCTGCATTTTCCGGGCTGAGGACCGTTAATGGTGCCACGCCTGATGGCATGCGAACGCTTGAAAAAAGATCACCTCCGCCAAATTTATCACTGTAAGGCGGACATGCAATTACCGGGCAATGGGTTTGCGCATCGGTAAATCCGCTCAGCGCATTGCTCATTCCGGCAATGGTGATAAACACCACATTTTCCTTTTCGTACGCTTTGATCAGCTCGTAGCATTTTAGCGGTACTTTGTGTGCTGATGCAATTCTGGAAACGTTGCTGATCTCAAAGTGATCCAGCAATTTACTTATTTGATTGGCCCAATCAAGATCAGCTTTTGAGCCCATAATGATCACTACTTTACTCATTGTCGTTGGTTATTAAAAATGAATATTGGTAATCCATTGGAATAATGGATAAGTACTCGTCAACACCCGCGCCGGACAGGCAGGCATCAATGATTTGTTTTCCGGTTTCAGACAGCTCGGGTGTCTGGTATTTCTTCAACTCTGTTTTGAAAAAATCATACAACATCTCAGCTCCGGCATCGTAACCTTTCGTTTCAACTTCGGCTTGTTGGTGAACCTGGAGAAAGCGTGCCGGTATTTTAGCGCCTTCAATGGTCAGGTAATTCAGTTCAAAACCCAAGAGCGGACAGCGTGCGTTTTGGTATTGGTCGCTTCGGAGTTTGGCATTACCCCGTCGGGTCAGGTACTCACGCATCAATAACTGTGGTTTGAAGCCTACTTTCCAGGCCCCGATGTGTTGATTGGGAACGAGTGTATAGCGCATGCGGGGATTTTGAATAATCTGCTCAAGCAGCAGGTTGGCGTGCGTCACCATTCTACCGGTGGCAAATGGCCAGTAAGAACCAACGCCTTCGCTTCCCATTCCTCCGCCATCAACAATGCTGGGATTGGCATGTCCGCGTGGCGAAACGAGTCGCCAAAGCCATGCGAGGGCGGGTGGCAAAATGTGAAACAATCCGACGATTCCATAGGTCGGGTTTTCTTTTGTGCAGGGCGGAGTGCGAACACCGAAGCTTCGGATGTCAACGGTAACCGGCTTGCTCACCACATTGGGCACGATCGCTCTGGGTACGACAACGCGTGGGTTGGGGCATTTCTTGCCAGGGGCATCTTCGGTATGATCCCAGACTAAAGCGGTGCAGTCTGGTTTCGATTTTATATTTAGAAACAGAAGAGGATCTTCTGGCTTGATTGTCAGTTTTTCAAGAAACGGATCATCGCCATAATCGTTGATGCTGTCAACACGGATGAACCAAGCATTTTCGGCATCTAAAACGGTTAGTTTTCCATTGTTTTTTTGAATGGACGGCGGGCATAAAGCCATGTCGTCGGTGACTGGGTTGAACGAACAGAAAATTGGAAAGTTGATCAGTCGTTTTTCACCCGTTTTAATGTTTTCACCAATCTGAACCTGTCCGTTGGGTTCCCGCACAATGTTTTGGAGCATTTCGCTCTTCCCGCCACCGCTGGCTCCTTCGTGCATAAATGTGGTGATGTTGTCATATGGGCTGACCACCTGTACAGTAGAGCAGTGCGCGGTAATCCACCCTTCTTTTTCTCCTTTGGACAGCAAGGCTCCGTATAGGCCCTTTTTTGCACTGGGGCCAGGGTAAAGGTTGTACGAAAAGATTTCGTGTAAGTCCTTCGAACGTTTGTGGACAACCACTTGTTTGCCATCAAAATGTGTGTGCCGAAAGGTTGGTGCTACGTAGATGGCAGAGTCAACGGAAAAACCTTCGGGCAATTCGTTTACCGGAATAATTTGTTGAAGCATGGCCAGACCCATAGCAAAAAAACCAGCATTGGCAGGAGCCACCGCAATTCCGCCCGATCCAATCTGATCGCGACCGGCGAAGTAGAAAAATATGGCCAAATCCTGTTGCTGGAGCCAGTTGATGGTTTCGTTTCTCAATGAATCAAAATGATAGCCAAATTTATCCGCAAAGCGTTCTTTGTCACTTGGCAGATCGTCGGCAATGGCCATGGTGTCAGGGTCTCTCCGCCGCATATACGCGTCGGTATAGTTTGCCGAGATCCCGTTGCTGACTTTGTGTATGATTGCTTCGCTGGCTTCACCTTTTCCGGGGATATCGTATTTTACCTCAAAACTTGTCTTGTCGCCATCAACGGCTGCTGATGCCAATTGTTTAACTGTGTCAAAGGTGTTATAGGAAATACAGTTTTTTAGAATTGCCTGTACATCCGTTGGTAGGGTGATCTTTTTGTTGTTAAGGATGTTGAATAAATCGCTCATAAATTTCACTTTTAAAATTGCTGCTCAATAAATTTTGGTTTTTTTAAACTATTTTTCAATTACTCCATAGCGGAGGCCAGGTCGCAGCATGGTTTGTGTCCGGATTGAAATCCGAAACAGACCAGTAATGGACTGGTATTTATTTGCAAAATATATTGCGAATTTCAGTATGTAATTAATGATTTGGTGAAAGCGATTTTATTAAGTCAGGCTTTTTTTATGAAATAAAACATGTGTATTTTTTGCTCACATGTTGTTTGTTGCAACGTTTTCTTCGTTCAGATTCATTGGTTTGTCTTTCCCATTTCTCATTATTTCGATCGCAAAGATATAAATTCTACTTAAAAAATAAAGTACAGCTTAATTTTTTTGAAAAAAACTAGAAGTTGGGGGGAGACTGGATCCACAGAAGTTCGCTAATGCCATTGTGGTTGTTGATGGCGTCGTGTGGTGTTTTGGCATTGAAATAGATGTTGTCGCCCGGCTTTAGCAGGTAGCTTTTTCCATTCAGGTCGAAGCGGATTTCACCTGAAAGAACATGACAAAAAATCTGGCCGTGGGTGTTGCTGAAGAAACCTTCAATACCCGATGTTTTGGCAAACCGAACTAAGTACGTGTCCATTTGTTTGTTGGCATCATGATGCGATAGAAGATAAATGATTGTGCCCGATTGGTTCTGGTCGATGTATTTGATATCTTTCCGGCTGACTACCGGATTGTTGACGAGCGATTCGTTCTCTCCAATGAGTTCTCCAACAGTGGTATGAAGGTTTTCAGCAATCGATTTCAAGGTTAAAATTGAAGGAAACGATTTGGATTTTTCGATTTGCGAGAGCGCGCTTGAGCTGATTCCAACTTTCCCGGCAAGTTCATTCAGGTGAAGGTTCAAGAGTTCCCTTTTCTTTCTGATTCGTTCTCCTATGCGATTCATGCTGTTGTTCTTGTTTCTGGCAAAGGTATAAATTTATTAAGTATTACTTCATTGGTTTTTGTCTGCCGCTTCAATTTCAAATGGTACCCTGAAGTCGCAGCCGCTTTTAAAGTTGGAGCAGCCCCAGGCGGTTTTGCCTTTCATGATTTTACCGGTATTGCATTTGGGGCAAGAGGGTTCGTCTTTTATTTCTGGTTGAAGCTTAATGGAGTGGTCTTCATGCAGGAGCAGCCGACCATCCAGTTTCAGTCCGTTGTAGCTGAAAGCTTTAATTAGGGGCGATTTGCTTTTGGTAGCAAGCGCTTGAACTTGTTTGTCGGTCAGTTTTTTGCCAAACCATTTGAAGGCAATTTTGAAATGGCAGCCATTGTTCCATTGCGAGCATCCCCAGGCCGCTTTCCCCTTCAGTAGTTTTCCTTTTTTACATTTCGGACAAATCAATTCTCCGGCAGGTTCGCTCGCTCGTTTCTTCTTTGCTTTGCCAGCCGCCTTATCCGGTTCTTTCGCCTTCGCCTGTTCTTCGGGGTCTTCTAGAATGGTGATTGCCTTTTTCTTTGAATTTTTCACCTGCCAGATTACTTCGGTCACCATGTTTTTTAGCTCCGCCATAAACTGGGCGATCTCCAGTTCGCCCGATTCAATCTGACGGAGCTTTCGTTCCCACATGCCGGTCAGTTCAGCCGATTTCAGCAAGTCATTTTCAATGGTGTTGATCAGGTCAATGCCCGTCGGTGTTGCCACCAGCCGCTTGCGTTCCTTTTGGATGTAACGCCGGCGGAAAAGCGTTTCGATGATGTTGGCGCGGGTCGATGGTCGTCCGATGCCGTTTTCCTTCATCAGTTCGCGTAGTTCATCATCATCCATATTTTTTCCGGCAGTTTCCATGGCGCGCAGCAAAGTTGCTTCGGTGTAATAGTTAGGTGGTTGGGTTTGTTTTTCCTGCAATTCGGGTTGGTGTGGCCCATGTTCGCCAGTGCTGAATGCCGGCAAAATGTTGTCGTCGGATTGGCCCGCTTTTTTGTCGTTTTGAAAGACGGCACGCCAGCCAGGTTTTAAAATTTGCTTGCCGGTCGCCTTAAATTGGTGCTGTTCAATGTTGGCTTCAACCGTGGTGTTGGCAATTTCGCAGTCGGGGTAAAAAACCGCGATAAAGCGTTTGACGACCATGTCATAAACTTTGCGTTCAGCTTCGGTCAGGTCGATACGGTAAACGCCGGTAGGAATAATGGCGTGGTGATCGGTGATCTTCTTGTTGTCGAATACTTTTTTCGATTTTCGGATTTTCCCTCCGCTCAACACTGGCTGGGTAAGGCTTTCATAGCCTTTCAGCGCTTTTAGTGTACCGGGTACTTTCTTATAGATATCATCCGACAAAAATGTAGTATCGACACGTGGATAGGTGGTGATTTTCTTTTCGTAAAGCGACTGGATGGTGCGCAGGGTCTCGTCGGCACTCAGGTTCAGCTTGCGGTTGCATTCCACTTGCAGCGAGGTAAGGTCGAACAAGCGAGGCGGGTGTTCCTTGCTGTTTTTCTTTTCAATTTTCCCGATAAAAAGATCCTTGTCCGAAATTTCCTGCAATACTGTTTCTGCTTTTTCTTTTTGCTGGAATCGTCCAGTTGTGTACGAAAAAGTGGCTTCGCGATACCAGGTTTTAATTTCCCAAAATGGTTCGGGTTTGAAGTTGACAATTTCCAGCTGACGGTTTACAATCAGCGCTAGGGTGGGGGTTTGGACCCGGCCAATGGAAAGCACTTGCTTGTTTTGTCCGTATTTGAGGGTGTACAGGCGGGTGGCGTTCATTCCCAAAAGCCAGTCGCCAATGGCCCGGGCGCTTCCGGCTTCGTACAGTTTATCAAATTCTTCGCCAGGCAACAGTTTTTCAAAACCTTCCTGAATGGCTTCTTCGGTCAGCGAGGAAATCCATAGCCGCTTGATTGGCGCCCGGTTGCCTGCCTTGGCCAGCACCCAGCGCTGAATCAGCTCTCCTTCCTGGCCGGCATCGCCGCAGTTAATGATTTCGTCGGCTTTGGAGATCAGTCGTTCCAATATCGAAAACTGCTTTTTCACCCCCGAATCATCAATCACTTTTATGCCAAAACGCTTGGGAATCATGGGCAGCTCGTGAATATTCCAGTATTTCCAGCGGGTGGTGTAGTCGTGTGGTTCCTTCAGCGTACACAAATGCCCAAAGGTCCAGCTCACCTGGTAGCCATTTCCTTCAAAATAGCCATCATGCCGGGATTTCGCTCCAATAATTTGTGCAATCTCTTTTGCTACACTTGGTTTTTCTGCAATACAAACTTTCATGAAAAGTGGTCAGTTGTCCGTTCTCGGTTTTCAGTTAAAGCAACTTGATGCCATTATCTTCGATGCTAATGAGCCGTTGCCTGTACAGGGCTCCAATGGCTTTTTTAAAGTTCTTTTTACTGATATATAGGGTCTGTTTAATTAGCTCGGGGGAACTTTTATCGGTTAACGAGAGAAATCCGCTGTTGGCAGCCAGTTTGTTGAGAATGGATTGCGAGATGTCGTCGATTTTTTCGTAGCCTTCTTTTTGAAGTGACAAGTCAATCTTTTCATCTTCGCGGATGGTTTTGATGAAGCCTTTCAGCCTTTGTCCGGTTGTAAGTGGTTGAAAAACTTCATTTTTATAAAGCATTCCCCAATGGCTGTTGTCGATGATGGCTTTAAATCCCAAATCAGTTTGTCCGGCTATAAGCAGGTCTACTTCTTCACCCACTTCATAATCAACCGGAATGTTGTCCACACATTTGTCCAGCTTTGAAGTGGCGACAATACGCTGGCTTTCATTGTCCAGGTAAACATACACGAGGTAGGACTTTCCGGCTTCCATGGTTTGCTGCTGCTCGCGGAAGGGCACCAGCAAATCTTTGGGCAATCCCCAGTCCAGAAAGGCACCCACCGAGGTAACCGAAACGACGGTCAGCAGAGCAAAATCGCCCACCATTGCTTTGGGCTTTTCGTTGGTTGCCAACAGCCGATCTTCCGAATCGAGGTAAATAAATACCTCGAGCGTGTCTCCCGGCTTGGATCCTTCGGGCACGTAGCGTTTGGGCATCAGGATTTCGCCATGTGGGCCGCCATCAAGATAAACACCAAAATCTACTTCTTTTACAACTTCCAATTCGTTTATTAAGCCAATTGCTGCCATTGTTTTTCAATTTTAAAGTCTTGCACTTCTTCTGCTTTGTGATCGCTTTTATCTTCGGATTGTTAAACCCTGATAGACGACGTTCAAAAATTCAGACTTATTGCTATCGGGCAAAGGTACGTTTTCGGAGGAAATATTGATAACAACCCACCGATTTAATGGGAAAAGGAAAACGGTTCAGGAGAAAAGGCTTATTTTTGACGCTCAAACAGGAAATGCTTATGTCAAAGGTTAAGATAGGATTTTTAGGTGCCGGCGGAATTGCCAAAGCACATGCTTTTTCATTGAATTCGCTACGCTATTTTTATCCGAAAACGCCGCAGGTGGTTTTTGAGTCGGTATGTTCGCAGCGGCTGGAAAGCCGCGGGCAGTTTGCTGAAAGCTATGGTTTTCGGCAAGCGCAGTCGTTCGATGATTTTGTGCAGAATGAGGCGATTGACACGGTGCTGATTCTGGGGCCGAACAAGGTACATGCCGATCATCTGAAGGCAGTGGCTACGATGCCGAATGTAAGGCGAATTTACCTTGAAAAGCCCGTATGTTCCAGCCTACAGGAAGAAAAGGAATTGGCTGCCTTGCCGCTGGATGGACGGAAAGTCCAGCTTGGTTTTCAGTATTTGCAAACGGCTTCGGTGCGCGAAGCCATCGACTTTTGGAAGTCGGGAAAGCTTGGGAAGCCGATTCATTTCGATTTAAAATACTTTCACGGCGACTATTTGCAAAAAAGCTACCGCGACAAGCGGCAGACCCGCTTGACGCCTGCTCCTGATGGTGGCGCAATGGCTGATCTGGGCTCGCATGGCATTAGTTTGCTGTTGGCATTTTTTGGAGAGCAACTGGAAATTACCAGTGCATTGCAGGGAGGGCAGTTTGCCGACGTTCCCAAGGATTCGGATTTATTCTCGCTGATTTCGATTGTTGAGCTGAAAACCCGGGCCGTAGGTAATCTGTCGGCCAGCCGAATCAGTTCAGGAACCGGTGATTTGGTTCATCTTGAAATTTACGCCGAAAAAGGAACGCTGCGCTATTCATCGCACCGGGCCGAATCGTTCGAGTATTTTTTGGAAGAAACGCAACAATGGGTAAGCCAGCCTGTTGGCAGTCATTATAAGCCCATCAGCAGTTTTCCTTCGGGACATGTGCCACCGGGTTGGCTGCGCTCCATGATTCATGGGCATTACCTGTTTTTAGGCGGTCGCGATGAGAAAGCGTTTGTGCCCGATTTGAAGCATGGTTTGGAGGTTCAACGCTTAGTTCGCGAAACGGCAGAGCATTTAAATACCTATAGAAAACAACTGGAAAAGTATGGCGAGAAGTAGCGGAATTTTAGTGCATATCAGTTCACTGCCCGGAAAATACGGGATTGGAAGCATGGGCGAAGATGCTTTTACCTTTGTAGATTTCCTGAAAGAAACCGGACAAAAATATTGGCAGATTTTACCGCTTGGGCCAACGGGTTACGGCAATTCACCTTACCAAAGCTATTCGGCGTTTGCAGGAAGCGACTTGTTGATCAGTTTGGATAAGCTGGTGGAAGACAAGCTGCTGAAGCCCGAAGAATTACTTGATCTAACTCATTTCTCGGAGCGGAAAGTAGAATACGAAAAGATTGGTGTGTTGAAAAGTAGTCTATTGAAGAAAGCTTTTGGACGGTTCAATACCAAATTTGACGACTTTAAGGACGCTTATTATAACTTTTTGGGCGAGCATTCATGGTGGCTTGATGATTATGCTTTGTTCCAGGCGTTGAAGGAATATAACTTGGATGTGATCTGGAACGAGTGGAAAGCCGATTATAAAAAGCGGGATGTGCACTCGCTCGATAAAGCCCATTTACAGTATGCGGAGTCGATTAATTTTCATCGTTTTGTGCAGTTTATTTTTTTTAAGCAGTGGTTTGAACTGAAACAATATGCCAATGACCTTGGGATTCAGTTGTTTGGCGATTTGCCTTTGTATGTGTCGCTGGATAGCTCAGATGTGTGGGGAAATCAGGATATTTTTCTGCTGGATGATGAAGGAAAACCAACGCATGTTGGAGGTGTTCCTCCCGATTATTTTAGTGAAACCGGCCAGCTTTGGGGTTGTCCTGTATTTGACTGGAACCGGTTGGCTGAGCGGGGTTTTGATTGGTGGATGGCACGCTTGCATTTCTGTCTAAATATGTTCGATGTCATCCGCATTGATCATTTCCGGGGCTTGGAGTCATTTTGGTCGGTTCCGGCTAGCGAAAAGACAGCCATAAACGGCCAGTGGTGGCCGGCCAAGGGGTACGAATTGCTTCAAATGTTGCAATCGCAACTGGGTGAGCTGCCTGTGATTGCTGAAGACTTAGGCGTGATAACGCCGGAAGTGGAAAAGTTGCGTGACGATTTTAATTTGCCGGGGATGAAAGTTTTGCAGTTTGGTTTCGCCTCGGACGCAACCAACGAGCACCTACCCCACAACTACGGGAAGAATTTTGTGGTTTACACCGGGACGCACGATAACAACACCACACTGGGTTGGCTGAAGTCGGCTACGAAGAAAGAGCAAAGAAATATTCGGAAATATTTCAGGCGAACCCGACGTCGGGCGCTTGACCCGGTGATTGAAGCTTGCTGGGGTTCTGTAGCTGAAATCGCGATTATGCCCATGCAAGACTTGCTTCGGCTCGATGCCAAAGGGCGGATGAATGTTCCCGGGGTACCCTCAGGAAACTGGGAGTGGCGCTTCCGCTGGAGGCAACTCCGGCAGTCGAGGCGTGACTTTCTGAAAGAAATTACCCAAAAATATAATCGAAGATAGTTTTATGCCTGTGTGGTTGTCACACGTTTCAGTCTAATTTTTTAGCAATTCGCTTGATGGTGTTCCAGTTTCGGGTGGTCATGGTTGCTTTGCCAAAAAGCTGTCCCAGGGCATCCATTCCTTTGACCGTGTTGGTTACCGAAAGATCGAGCACACTGCAAATGGCTTTCTGGTATACTGACAGGATGCGAAATGAGCCATCATCCGCAGTCCACGGCAATTCGATTCGGGTTTTCGGGTTTTGTTTCAAAAAAGAAACATACAAACGGGTGTCTTTGGTTTCTTCTACTCCTTTAAATGGCTGGGAGCGGATCAGTTGACGGATGTCGTCAGCAGTTCGAATCAGCACCGGGATCGGAAATCCGAAGGCTTTTTCAAGGCCTGTGCTGAGTTGCTCTTCTGGGGCTGTTTTCAAATAGAAAGTTCCTTCAAAAATTACATTTCCGGAGTTGAGCAGCGTTTGCACCTTTTCGAAGCCCATTTTTTCCATCGTTGTTCGTAGGTCGGCCATGGGGACTTTATGATGTCCGCCAACGTTGATGCCCCTAAGGAGGGCTACATAAGTTTCTGACATGGTATTTGTTTTATAAATATCGGCTCGATTATCTAATGTCATTAAAATAGCCACTCATGGTTATTAGGTGGCCATTGATTCGTTTTGAAACGATTAGTGACGCCAAATCGTTCATTGCTGAATGCAGTTGCAGTCCAAATTTCAAAAGGCTGTGTTTATACCTGCATTCGTTTCCAGGCTCCCCGGCTAAACAGCCACAGTGTAAATAAGCCGGCAGATGTTTCGGAAAAAAAGACGGCCCAGAAAACACCTGAGTGTTGCCACCCGAATTGGATGGCCAGAACATATGACAAGGGGATTTGAATCATCCAGAAGAAGACCAGGTTGATTTTTGTTGGCGTTTTGGTGTCGCCGGCGCCATTGAAAGCCTGAGTCGAAACCATCCACCATCCGTAAATCAGGTAGGAGTACGATAAGATGCGTATCCATTCGGAGCCAATTGCGATTACCTGGCTGTTCGAAGTGAAAATTTGCATGAGAGATTGGTTGAAGAAGAAGTAAACCACCGATACGATCACTAAGAACCCCATGTTGTAAAGTCCGATTTTCCAGATGGATGATTCGGCGCGCTCCGGCCTTCCTGCTCCCAGGTTTTGTCCCACCAGGGTTGCTGCTGCATTCGACAGCCCCCAGGCTGGCATCAAGGTAAACAGCATGATCCGCAGGGCGATGGTTGAGCCGGCAACGGCTTCGCTCCCGACATCGGCCAGAATTCGCATCAGGAAGATCCATGAAGTCATTGCCACAATCATTTGCCCGATTCCCCCAATTGATGTGCGCAAAATGTTGACTGTTGTTTTGGCATCCCAGTGAATGTGCGAACGGGTGGCCCGAATGTGCTTGCCTCCTCTGAAAAGTACCCACAACTGGGTGGCTACGCCAATGCCCCGGCCAATATTGGTGGCAATGGCCGCTCCTTCGATACCCATAGCCGGAATAGGGCCTAGTCCGAAGATGAGCAGCGGGTCCAGGGCAATATTGATCCCGTTGGAAATCCAGAGCACGCGCATGGCAATAGCCGCGTCGCCTGCTCCGCGAAACACGGCATTGATAACAAAAAGTAGCATGATAATGCCATTTCCGCCAAGCATCCATTGCGTGTAGCGGTAGCCGTGTTCAATGGCCCATTCGTCGGCGCCCATCAACGCGAGCAGATCCTTCGCAAAAAAGATGCCTCCCAGCGCAAAGGGGACAGAGGCCAAAATGGCCAGGAAAATGGACTGGATGGCTGATGTTCCGGCGCCTTCCTTGTCTTTTTCGCCAATGCGCCGCGCTACGATGGCCGTCACGGCGGTTGCCAGTCCCATGGCAATGGAGTAAAGTAAAAAGAGATAGGTTTCGGTTAAGCCGACCGTAGCTACAGCCGACGCACCTAGCTTGCCCACAAAATAAATGTCAACCACAGCAAAGGTTGATTCCATAACCAATTCCAAAATCATGGGTACAGCTAACAGGAAGATGGCCTTTTTGAGTCCAATCTGCGTGTAGTCCGATTCGGTGCCTTTGAGTGCGTTTTTAAACTCTTGCCAGATGGATGTGCGCTGGCGCGTTGTAGAATGGCTTAGGGGGTAACTCTCTTCTTTCACATCGATTCAATTTCTGTTCATAAAGATTTGTAAGACGGCCTAGTGTCATCAAAAGTTGCGTTGGCCACTTAAACTTCCTGGTCACTTACCATCGAGTGGTTCTGCCAGCCCGATGAGAATCCCCTCGGGGCCGCGAATGTAGCAGAGCCGATACGCGTTTTCGTACTGAACGACTTCGCCGACGAGATGGGCGTCGTGCTTGCTGAGCCTGGACAGTAGCTCATCGATGTCTTCAACAGCAAACATGACACGCAGGTAGCCGAGAGCGTTGACCGGGGCAATGCGGTGATCAGAGACAACCGGCGGGGTCAGGAATCGCGAAATCTCCAGTCGGCTGTGTCCATCGGGGGTAACCATCATGGCGATCTCCACACGCTGGGTGTCCAGTCCGGTAACGCGACCCGCCCATTCCCCTTCGACGATGGTCCGCCCCTCGAGCTCCAGACCGATTTCCGTAAAAAAGGAGATGGCCTTATCGAGTGATTCGACAACGAGGCCAACATTGTCCATTCGTAGTAATTTGTTTTCTGCCATAATTTGATCGTTTTGCAGCAACCCGAAGGTGGCGATTTCGGAACACTTTCGTTATGATTCTCTGTCCAACAAGTAATTCAGTTCAGTTACCCCGCAAGTAAATTGTCGAGTCGCAGGCAATAGCTTGAGCGTTATTTTTTCTTTGATGTCTGCAAACAATGGAATGCCTTTTCCGAGAATAATTGGATTGACAAATAACCAGTAGCCGTCAATTAAGTTTTGTTGAATGAGTGAATGTGTTGCTGTCGGGCTGCCAAAAAGCAAGATGTCTTCACCCACCTGTTGTTTTATTTCATTAATGCTGGCTGGAAGATTGTCACGGATAATGGTTGTGTTGGCCAAATCCGCATTTTTTATTGTTTTTGATAGAACCACTTTGTGAACTTTGCTATACCACTTAGAATGTTCAATGTCATGTTTGGTTGCTGTCGGCTTGTCTCCTGCTGTCGGCCAGTAGCTTTCCATCATCTGATAAGTTACTCGTCCATATAAGGCCGTGTCGCCTTTGCTGATCCGCTGACCGACATAGTCAAAAATTTCCTGGTCAACTTTAATCCAGTTCATTTCTCCGTTCGGTCCTGCTACAAAACCGTCAAGCGATACGTGCATAAATGAAATTATTTTCCTCATGAATTTGCTTTCTTTATTTGATTGTCGGCTGTTCCTTGCCATACTTGCCAATTCAATGGCTATACGGACAATCCGATTTTATTTTTTCGACCTCGGGTCGGTTTGAAATCGGAGTCCATGTTCTTTTAGTGCCGAATGAAGCTTTGGCAAGGAACTCTTTCCCATACCATGCAGTTGTAAAATCTCCGATTCGCTCCGTTCAGCCAGTTGCTGTATTGTTAAAATACCCTCGTTTTCCAAAGCTCTTCTTGCCGGAGCTGCAAGCGAGGAAAGAAAACCGGCCGTTGGCTTTCGCTCCTCTTCGCAAACCGGGCAAGTAGGGCAGTCACTGCTTTTGTAGTACAGGTGACCATTTTTACAGGTTCGTAATGATGCCGGCATCAATCCGCCTTCTCTTCACAGTTAAACATCCATTGCACCCCAAAACGGTCTTTGCAACTTCCGTAGTAATCGCCCCAAAACATGTCTTGTAACGGCATTTCCACCTCGCCTCCGTCTGAAAGCGCGCTAAACAGGCGTTCGGTTTCCTTGCGGGTGTCCGGCTGCAGGTTGATATAGACGTTGTTTCCTTGTTTTGGTTTGAAACCCATGGACTCCGGCGTATCCGATCCCATAAGCATATGGCCGCCGAGCGTGGGTAAGGAGACGTGCATAACCAGGTTCAGGTCTTCTCCAGGAAGGGGTGGCATCTCTTCGGTTGGAGGAACATCTTTGAAACGCATGATGCCTTCGCCCCAAAATTCGGTTCCAAAAACAGACTTATAAAAGTTGAAGGCTTCCTCCGTGTTACGCTTAAAATTTAAATACGTGCTTACTGTTGCCATGATCGTTGTGTTTTCAGGTTGATAATTATCGTTCGCAAATTTCTTTCAATTTGTTCAATGCCTTGGGCCAGGCCTCCGAGAAGTACTTTTCGTATTCATGGTTGGTGTCTACATCAACCGAAAGCAAGGTTTTTCCACCAGTCTCTGTGAAAGTGTAGTTTTCAAGGGCGCCTGCCCAGCCTTCAACCTCCGGACCGCTTGTAATCTCCCGATCGTTTTGAAGGATTCCAAGGTGTTCGATACTGATGAATTGATGGGGAATGTTTTCTTTAATTCGAGACACCATTCCGCCAACATTGCCTTTTTCATCTTCACCAATGAAAAGAATCTTTTCGCCTCTCTCCCACGATCCCCGGTAGTGTGATGTTGGGTTAAAAAGTGCCGTCCACTCGCGGTAGTGCGTTTCGTCGAGCATGGTTTGGTAGACCCTTTTTGCCGAGGTGTTGATTTTAACTTCGAAATGCATTCTTTCCATATTGCTATGAGATTCAACGTACTTTTTGAAGTTATTCAAAATAGCTTGCCAGCCTTCCCTTTGCATTTCGGGCGAGTTGGTTGTTTCTGCTTCAAAGGTTTCTTCAACCCTGGTTTCTTGTCCGTGGCTGCGAAAGGTTATTTCTACGCGTCGGTTGTCTCCCATGGTGTAGCTCAGTTTCTGGTTCGGGACCACCTCATCAAACACGCCTTCAAAATCAAAGCCCATACTTCCGTCTTTGGCTTCCATGCGCGAACTGAATGTTCCTCCCACGCGTAAATCACTTTCTGCTTCGGGCGTGTGCCAATCGTCTGACGCGTTGTTCCAGTTTACGATATGCTTAGGGTCGGTCCACAATTGCCAAACTTTTTCAACTGGTGCCTGAATGTTCGCACTTACCATGATCAGTGTTTTGTCTTTTGTCTCCATGATGAATCGTTTTAATGGGTCACTTTGTTCTACTATTTCGATAGGATAAAATTAGAGCCATTTTCTCAAATTGATGGCGTGCAAATACGACGAATCAGGGGGAGGATTGCGACAATCCTTCGTCGCGCCTTATTTTCATTTCCGGAATTATTTGTTAGCTTGAAGTTTTTCGCAAAAACAAAATCAATTTTGAAAAATGAGCAAATGATGCAGAATAAAACGATTGAAATTATTCCTATGCAGGCCCGGGATATTGCGAATGCCGTTGGATTGATTAGCCAGGCCATGAACCAAGACGAAGGGAAATGGGCTTCCGAAACCATGCATTTTCATTTTAAATGCGCGGAGCAGGAGTTGGACGATGGACACGATTACTATTTATGGTGGGAGCATGATGAGGTAAAAGGCATCGTGGGGCTTCATCAGTATGCTTGGGGCCCACCCGAAAATGTTTGGCTGGCCTGGTTTGCTGTTTCGCCTGCCGAGCAAGGAAAAGGTTATGGCAGAGCTTTGTTGGATGAAGTTGAGAAAAAAGCCCGGCAGCGCGGCTTTCGAAAGTTTTTTGTTGAAACGTATGCGCATCCGGATTTCGACAAAGCCATTCGGTTTTATCAAAAATATGGATTTACCGAGCATGGACGAATCGCGAATTACTTGCCCGACGGCTCGCAGATGATTGTCTTAGGCAAATCCTTGTCGAGTGGCAGAAGGCTGGAATGAGAATCAGATAAACCGTTCCAGCGCTTCCATAAATAATTTGGGTTGCTCGGCATGAAGCCAGTGTCCCGCATCGGGGATGGTGTCGATTTGTGCTTCGGGGTAAATCTCCTTGATCTTCTTTTCATCCTCTTCGGAAATGTAAGGTGATTTTTCGCCTTTGATGAATAGCACCGGGTAGTTCAAAATCGGCATCCGGTCTTCCATCCAGCGGTAATTCACCCCACTGATCACTTCATCCAAATGATCGTATAGGACATCCACATTGATGCGGCAGTCGAACTTGTTGGTTTTTTTGTTTCGATAGACATTTTTCAGCAGAAACATTATCAGCCCTTTGTTATCGAGCTTAAGACTTAGAAAGTCAGCAATTTCCTCGCGGGTTTCAAACTGATGTTTTCGCACTTCTTTCAGCGATTCCAGAATATGCTGGTGCAAATAGAACTGGCCTTTTTCTTCCAGTTCAAAATAATTTTTTGGAGCAATGTCTGCAACAATCAGTTTGTCAATTTTCTCCGGATAATCTGCCGCGAAATACATGGCTGTTTTTCCACCCATACTATGCCCGATAACAATGGCTTTTTCGATGTGGTGTTCGTCGAAGAAACCGGCTAAATCTTCGGTCATTCCTTCGTAGCTATGTTCGTCGGCATTGGGCGAACGCCCGTGGTTGCGCTGATCCACCATGTACACATGGTATTTTTTGCCCAGTTTCTTGCCTACCGTCAGCCAATTATCCGACGAACCGTAAAGCCCGTGCACAATCACAATGATTTGTTTATTTCTCTTGCCTTCTTCGCGGTAATATAGTTTCATAATGAAAGATGCGGTTGTTTGTTAGCCGGTTTCACCCCTGATGCTTACGAAAAAGATCAATTTTAAAGGTTCAGTGTGCCCCAAAAGCTTATGGCTGAATACAATCAAGGTACTCGTGAATGGTATTTTTCAGACCAAGGTAAAGAGCATCGGCAATAAGGGCATGGCCAATGGAAACTTCATCAATGTAAGGAATTTTATCGATCAGGAATTTGAGGTTTTTCAGGCTCAAATCATGGCCAGCGTTGATCCCCAAATTCAATTGCCGGGCCAGTTTGGCCGCTTCAATAAAGGGGGCAATGGCTTTATCCGGATCCGATGGATAAACGGTGGCATATGGCTCGGTGTACAACTCAATGCGGTCGGCTCCTACTTTGGCAGCGCCTTCAATGACGTGCAAGTCAGGATCAACAAAAATAGAAGTTCGGATACCAGCAGCCTTCAGCCGACCAATCACATCAACCAAAAAATCATGGTGTTTCAACGTATCCCACCCGTGGTCCGAGGTCAATTGTCCGGGCTCATCGGGCACCAAGGTGGCCTGATCGGCTTTAATATCAGTTACCAGTTTGATAAAATCTTCGCTGGGATAACCTTCGATATTGAACTCCGTGGTTATGTGGGGTTTAATGTCATAAACATCTTGCCGGGTAATGTGCCGCTCGTCAGGTCTTGGATGGACTGTAATTCCTTCAGCACCAAATTTTTGACAGTTGATGGCAGCTTCAAGTACATTTGGGATTTTACCGCCGCGGGAATTTCTTAGTGTTGCGATTTTGTTTATATTTACACTTAGTCTTGTCATAACGATTAAATAGAGGCTTGCAAGTTACAACATACAATTGAAACAATTAAAAAATTGATCGCAAAACAGCTCATATCGGAAGTTATTCCTTCGCTGAGACTGACCGATGACGGACAGAAAGCGCTGAACTGGATGGAGATTTTTCGCATTTCGCATCTGCCGGTTGTGGATGATCGTGAATATATTGGATTGATCTCGGATAAGGTGATTTATGATTTGAATCTGATTGATAAAAAAATGGATGAATGCCGCGAACACCTGACGCCTTCGCACGTGCATTCCAATCAGCATATTTACGAAATTGCTTCCGTTATGTCGGAATTAAAATTGAGTTTGGTACCCGTGCTCGATTTAAAACACAGCTATATGGGTGTTGTTTCAGTGATGGATTTGTCGAAGAAATTTGCTGATTTGGTGGCTGTTCATGAACCCGGTGGCATTATTGTGCTGGAGTTGACGCCGATCGATTATTCGCTGCCTCAGATTGCCCAGATAGTTGAAGGAAATGATGCCAAGATATTGAGTTTGTACACTTACAAGGAGGAAGATTCGAAAGAGCTTTTGATTACACTAAAAATTAACCAGGTTGATTTGTCTCCAATTATTCAGACTTTTGTACGTTACGATTACTCAATCCGGGCGGTTTTTATGGATGAATCTATTCTTAATAATTTGTATGACGACCGGTATAACCAGCTGATCAAGTATATGAATATTTAGCCCAAGCATACCCTATGATTATTGCAATTTTTGGAATTCACATCGATTCCGCCTTTACATCTGATTTGTCCAGGTTGTTTGACTTGCTTAAAGAGCGAAATATTCGGTTTTACATGTACAAACCGTTTTTCGAGTTTGTAAAGGAAAACTGTCATGTTCAACCCGAGGTTAAGGGGCTTTTCAATGCCGGAGATGATCTACCCGACGAAGTTCGTTTTCTCTTTAGCATTGGTGGTGATGGCACTTTTCTCCAATCGGTTCTGACCTTGAAGAACCGAACGGTTCCGGCAATTGGGCTGAATTTGGGACGGCTTGGTTTTTTGTCCGATATATCACGTGAGGACATGGATGAAGCGATTGACCATATCATGAATGGAAGGTACGACGTGGAAGAGCGGTCGGTTCTTCAGTTGGATGAAGCACAGCATTTGTTTGGCGATTTTAACTATGCTTTAAATGAAATTGCGGTCACCAAGCTGGATACTTCCTCCATGATCAGGATTCACACTTATTTGAATGAGGAATATTTAAGTACTTATTGGGCCGACGGTTTGGTGATTGCAACAGCAACAGGTTCCACAGCTTATTCACTAAGCGTGGGGGGACCAATTCTGACACCTGATGCCAAAAGTCTGATCATTACACCCATTGCACCTCACAATTTAACGGTGCGCCCCATTGTTGTTCCCGACAATATCTCCCTTCGCCTCCAGGTGGAAGGTCGTGGACACCAATTCCTGACTTCGCTCGATTCGCGTTCCGAAGCCATTGGTTTTCCGGGAGAACTACACATCCGGAAAGCTGAATTTCACGTGAAAACACTGAAGCTTCCAGGACATAGTTTTTTCAGTACCCTTCGCAATAAGTTGATGTGGGGCGCAGACAAGCGAAATTAACCAATTTAGCTTAACAATTTTTAACCTCTCTTTGGGTTTTATAATAGGCACTCGGTAAGATGTTTTGAGAATTATATTACTTTTGTAGCTCTTGAAAGGAGTTATGTTTTAACGATGTAGTTGTATGCCAGAATGTTTTACCTTGCTGTCTTTTTATTATCAACCTTTCAATGAAAAAGATAGTCGATGAAAAGATTTTTTATAATCATTTTTAGCATCCTGACTTTTAGTTCGGTTTCTGCTCAAAATTCGGCAGATATTGGCATATGGGGCGGCATTGGTGGTTACATGGGTGATATGACTCATATTGATCAGGCAAGTTCTTTGAATCCAAATGTGGGTTTATTCATTCGTTACAATTACAATTCGCGCGTTGCCTTGCGGACAATGTTGCTGGTGGGGCCAATAGGTGCAACGGGTGAATATGAAGCGGATCCCTGGGATTTTGACAAGTTTGTGACCGATGTCTCGGTGATGGGTGAATTTAATTTTTTCAGGTACATCATTGGCAGTAAGCGGCATCCCTGGACCACATACTTGCTGGGAGGAGTTGGAACAAGTTTGTATAAGTACACTTACGATCCGGGACGAATGAGCCCGATGCTTTATTATCTCAGCATGGATCAGTTAAATGCCGTGCCAGGTGACATTCGCGATGAATTAATTATTGAGACTGAAAAATCGGTTATTGGGCTGAATATTCCGCTGGGATTTGGGGTCAAATTTAATATTGGAGAACGAATGGGAGTTGGTGTTGAGGCCATTTTGCGAAAATATTTCAACGATAAAATGGACAATTTGGATGATCCCCGTAAGTTTTATTCCTTGGATATCAACCCGGAAGGTGATCCTCCGGGAGGATGGAAAGGTTACAACAGTTTTCTCCATAACAACGACTTTACCTTTCATTTGGGAGTTCACATAACCTACCGGTTTTACAGGGGTGACCAAGAGTGCCCGGTATATGAAAATATTAACTAGAGTAAATGACCGTTAAAGACAAAATACAAAAAAATAAGCTGCCGAAGCACATTGCCATTATTATGGACGGCAATGGACGGTGGGCTGCCAAACAAGGCAACGAGCGTATTTTTGGGCATGAACATGGCGTGGAATCTGTTCGTTCAACCGTTGAGGGAGCCGCTGAAATAGGACTTAAATATTTGACCTTATATGCTTTTTCAACCGAAAACTGGTCACGACCCGATGTGGAAGTGAATGCGTTGATGGGCTTGCTGGTGCAGGCAATCAATGAGGAAACCGAAAAGTTGAAAGAGCAAAATGTGCGCCTAAGCATGATTGGTGATTTTGAAAGTTTACCGCCTGAAGTGCAGTCTAAACTGAACTGGTCGATTGCTGAACTGAAAGAGTGTACCGGGCTAAACCTGGTGCTGGCCTTAAGTTACAGTTCAAAATGGGAGATTACCGAAGCCATCCGGAAAATAGCCACGGAAATTAAAGATGGCACCCTTCAGCTTGAAGAAATTGATAAAAATCTACTTGATAAATACCTTGCTACAGTTGGAATACCAGACCCCGAATTGCTTATCCGAACAAGCGGCGAGAACCGGGTGAGTAACTTTTTACTCTGGCAAATTGCCTATACGGAGTTCTACTTCACTCCAAAACTTTGGCCCGATTTTCGTAAAGACGACCTTTTTGAAGCGATTTGCGATTTTCAAAACCGAGAGAGAAGGTTTGGTAAAACCAGTCAACAACTAGTCAGCTAATTAATTCCAGAAAATGCGTAAACTGAAATTTTTCTTTATCCTATTCCTGTTTAGTATCAGTGTTCATGCCCAGGTAAATGATGACACGAACTTTACGATCCGGTATTCCAGTCCACAGAACTATACAATAGCAGGTATCAACGTATCAGGTATCCGCTACCTCGATTCCAATGTTTTGATCCAGATTTCAGGGCTTGCTGTTGGAGATGAAATCACTGTTCCCGGCGATCAAATTACAACGGCCATCAAAAAACTGTGGGGACATCAGATGTTCTCGGATGTAAAAATTGAAGCCAGCAAAATAGAAGGCGACAAAATCTGGATCGATATATATTTGCAGGAACGGCCAAAACTATCGGATGTCAACTTCTATGGGGTGTCGAAAGGAGAACAGGATGATATTACCGAAAAAGTGTTGTTGTTGAAAGGTAGTCAGGTGACTGACAACCAGTTGAACAATGCCGAGCGGATCATTAAAAATATTTTTCTTGAAAAAGGATTCCTGAATACTGAAGTGAACATTGTTCAGCGCGATGATACCGCAAACGTGAACAGTGTGATTCTGGATATTAACGTGGACAAGAAAGAGAAAGTAAAAATTGATGAAATTGTCTTTCATGGCGTTGATGAGGTGAAAACTTCGATGCTTGAGAAAGCAATGAAAAAGACCAATGCAAAAAAGCTGAAAAACTTCTTTAAAACAAAAAAGTTTAACGAGGAAAAGTTTGAAGAAGATAAGCAGAATGTCATCAAGAAATACAACGAAAAAGGTTATCGCGACGCTATTCTGGTAAAAGACAGCATCACCAAAATCGATGATGATTTGATTCGGCTTGATATATGGGTTGAGGAAGGAAATAAATACTATTTTGGCGATGTCAACTGGGTGGGAAATACAATTTATCCTCCTGAATACCTGGATGCTTATCTGGGAATTAAAAAAGGTGATATTTTTGACCAAAAGCTGTTGAATAAGCGACTGACCGAAGATGACGATGCGGTAGGCAACCTGTATTTGGACAACGGTTATTTGTTTTTCAACCTCGACCCGGTTGAAGCGCGGGTTGATAATGACTCGATTGATCTGGAGATGCGTATCTACGAAGGCGATCAGGCAACCATCAACAAAGTCCTCATTGAAGGAAACACCAAAACACATGAGCATGTGGCCCGGCGCGAGATTCGGACGATACCCGGCGACTTGTTCAGCAAATCAAAGATTATTCGTTCCGTGCGTGAATTGTCGCAGTTGGGACACTTCGATCCGGAGGCGATCAACCCGAATGTGATTCCGCATCCTGAAAATGGAACTGTTGATATTAAATACGAGTTACAGGAAAAAGCCAACGATCAAATTGAGCTTTCCGGAGGCTGGGGAGCCAACATGTTTGTTGGAACCGTTGGTTTAAGGTTTTCCAATTTCTCGGTCCGTAACATCATGAACAAGGAAGCTTGGCGTCCGTTACCAACTGGTGATGGTCAAACTTTGAGTGTTCGTGCCCAAACCAGTGGCAAGTTTTATCAATCTTACAGCGTATCGTTTATTGAGCCTTGGCTGGGAGGCAAGAAACCAAATTCATTCTCCGTTTCATTTTCTCACTCCCGGGTTAATTATTCAGCCAACAACTATTACAGTAGTGCATACAGCCCATACGGCTCTGGTTATGGGGGCTATGGTGGTGGTTATGGCGGATATGGCGGCTATTCTCCATATGGCTATTCGCCTTACGGATATGGCAGTGCTTATGGTTATGGGGCTTACGACCCGGGAAGCAGTTTCCAGTACGACGATGCTGAAACTTCTGATGATGATCAAATTCAGGTTACCACCTCGTTTGCTTTGGGATACGGTTACCGTCTTTCGTGGCCCGATGACTTTTTCACTGTGTATCACGAGTTATCCCTGGAGCATTACAAGCTTCAAAATATGTCGGGTTATTACTACTTCCTGAGCGATGATGATGGTTCTGGCGGTGGTGGTTTCAATAACCTAAGTTTTAAAACTGCTTTTGGGCGCAACTCTGTTGATAACCCGCTATATTCCAGAAGCGGATCCGAGTTTTCACTGGCCCTCCAGTTTACACCGCCCTTCTCCATGTTTAATGATGTGGATTACAGCGATACCGATCTGACCAGTGAAGAACGTTACAAGTGGATTGAATATCACAAGTGGAATATGAAGGGTGCCTGGTTCACTCCGGTTTCGAAAAACAGAAACCTGGTGATGCACACCAAGTTTGAATATGGATTCTTGGGGTACTACGATAAAAACAGAAGATCGCCGTTTGAACGTTTCCGTGTTGGAGGATCCGGAATGTCCGGCTACAACTTCTACGGAGCCGACATTATCTCGCTGCGAGGTTATAAGGATTACAGTTTGAGTCCGACAACCGGCTCAAACATGTACAACAAACTGACCATGGAAATGCGTTACCCGATTACACTGAAGCCTTCGGCCACGATCTATGTGCTTGGCTTCCTTGAAGCAGGTAACGCCTGGATGGACTTTGAAAACTACAACCCATTTGACTTGAAGCGTTCAGCAGGAGCAGGTGTTCGCATCTTCCTTCCCATGTTTGGTTTGATGGGTATCGACTGGGGGTATGGATTCGACAGTGTTGCCGGAGACTCATCCGTTGGCGGAAGTCAGTTTCACTTCGTTATTGGTCAGCAGTTCTGATAGTTATGAAATTGGCTCGGTATTTGTTTGCGGAGGAACAGTATGAATTTAAATAGATTTGCCATGAAGAAGAAAGTGTTATTATTTGTTTTCCTGATTGCTTTTGGAACAGTTGCAATGGCACAGAAATATGCCTTCATCGATACTGAATATGTATTAGAAAATATTCCGGCTTATGGTGCCGCACAAGAACAATTGGATCAGATTTCAAAACAATACCAAAAAGAGCTGGAAGCCATGCATGCTGAAATAGAACAGATGTATCAGGATTTTCAGGCCGAAGCTGTCTTGTTGTCCGAAGATATGAAGCGCAAGCGCGAAGATGTAATCATCAGCAAGGAAAGAGAGTATAAAGAATTGCAACACAAGTATTTTGGACGTGATGGTGATTTGTTCAAAAAGCGACAGGGGCTGATTAAGCCCATTCAGGATGACGTATTCAATGCCGTCCAGGATTTAGCTACAGAAGGCAGTTATGCCGTTATTTTTGACAAGGCAGGAAGCCTGACCATGCTGTATACTAATCCGAAATTTGACCTTAGTGATCAGGTTCTTGAAAAGCTTGGTTATAAAAATTAATAAACTATATTTGTCAACAAAAATTTAAAATCCGAAAAAGATCATGAAAAGTATTTTCAAAATTTGTTTAGTAGCTGTCATGTTCCTCTCTGCAGGAATGGTAAATGCTCAAACATTAAAATTCGCCCATATCGATTCACAGGCCCTGATTGAAGCGATGCCTGAAACAAAAACTGCTCAGGCTTCAATAGAAAAGGAAGCTAAAGGTTTGGAAGACCAAATGGGTGCATTGCAAAAAGAATATCAAACGAAATTAGCTGATTTGTCAGACAACGAGGATTCGTTAACTGAGATCGTATACCAATCGAAAGTGGAAGACTTGCAAGGTCTGCAGCAGCGCATTCAGAATTTTAATTCTTCGGCACAACAACGCCTGCAACAAAAGCAGGGCGAACTGATGCAGCCAATTTTTACCAAGGCCAATGAAATGATTGCTACAGTGGCGAAAGAGCAAGGCGTGATTTATGTATTCGACTCCAATGCAGTTTTATACAAGTCGACAGCAAGCATTGACTTGCTTCCTTTAGTAAAAGCAAAACTGGGAATTCAGTAAAACTTTTAAATATCTGGTGAAAAGCCATCTGTCAGCTGACAGATGGCTTTTTTTTTTACTTTTGCTTACAAAGCTTTTTCCATGCCAGCAAATGATCATCCAATTGGTGTTTTTGATTCGGGCTACGGCGGCCTGACTGTGCTCAAAGAGTTTGTCGCTCTTTTGCCTGAATATGATTTTATTTACTTGGGCGACAATGCCCGAACACCTTACGGTACCCGATCGTTTGATGTGGTTTATGAATACACGTTGGAAGCCGTAACGCGACTTTTTGACGAAGGATGCCACTTGGTAGTTTTGGCTTGCAATACGGCATCAGCAAAGGCCTTGCGAACCATTCAACAGCGCGATTTGCCCAGGATTGCACCACACAAACGCGTGCTGGGTGTCATTCGTCCATCTGTGGAAGAAGTGGCCGAGATGACCAAAAATGGGCACGTTGGGGTGGTGGCTACTTCCGGAACTGTGGCTTCCGAATCGTATCCCATTGAACTGGAGAAGTGGTCGGGTGGAAGAGTTAAGCAAACCACTCAGGAAGCTTGCCCCATGTGGGTGCCTATTGTGGAGAGCAACGTGATGGATACGGATGGAGCCAATTTTTTTGTGCAATCGAATCTGTGTTCACTTTTTAAGAAGGATCCGCTGATCGACAGCCTGATTTTGGGTTGTACGCATTATCCTTTGTTGATTGACAGCATTCGTAAGTACGTTCCCAGCGAAGGAGTCCGGATTATTGAACAGGGAAAAATCGTTGCCCGAAAGCTTCAGGAATACCTGCAGCGACATCCCGAAATCGATGAGAATTGTACCAAGACGTCGGGACGTAAATTTTTAACCACCGAAGATGTATGTTTCTTTGAAGCCCGTGCGGAGCAATTTCTCGGTTATCCCATTCAGGCTGAAAAGATCGAACTGTGATCCACCAGGGCTGATCCCTAGTGCTTGTAGTTCTTCTTCAGAAAGCGATGAATGTCCTGATCAGGGCCCGCAATTAAGTCGGCTAACAGGCGGGTTTTTGGAAACTGCTCCAAAATAATACGCAGGAACACCGTAATGGGAATAGACATGATCAAGCCTGGGACTCCCCAGAGATACCCCCAAAACATGAGCATGATCAGGATGGTAATAACATTGATCGAAAAGGTTTTCCCCATGAAAATCGGTTCCAGCACGCCGCCCATCAGAACCTGAACGGCGGTAATGGTCAGGACGAAAAAGAAGAGCACACTGGTCGGATCAAGCTCAATAAAGGCGAAAAGTGCCAGTAAGACTACCGAAATGACAGAGCCGATCATTTGAACAAAATTGATGACAAAGGCAAACAACCCCCAGAAGATAGGAAAACTAACATCGAAAAACAGGCAGGCCAAACCAATGCCGATACCGGTAAACAAGCTGATAAGAAACTTGACCAGGACAAACTTGATGATGTCTTTTTCAATCTTCATGAAAATCTTGATCGAGGAATATTGCTGCTTAAAAATCGTGTCATTCAGTAGTTTCTGAAAGTTAATGGAGCCCGAAAGCAGTAGGACTGTAAAAAACAGCGTCATCAAAGTCATGGTAACAGTGTCGCCGATAAAGTCAAGCGTTGTACTGACGTTCCCCAAATTGTTGTTGCTCTCGAAGTAGTGAAGCAGGATGTTTTCACCCTGAACCCGATCCATCCCGAAGAACTGCTCGATGGACACAATTACATCTGTCAGTTTGGTTTCAGCCTTGGCAAAGAACTCATTGTCGGTTGCCATGATTTCATGGCTGGATAATTTGATCAATTCGACGCCTGCTTTTAGGGCTCCAATAATAATTAGAATGATTAGGAGAATACTGACGGGCCTGGGAACTTTGCGTTTGTTGAGCCACCGCATTAAAGGCAAAAACAAAAGGGCGATAAACATCGAAGCAATCAAGGGAATGAAGATGAAAGAAAGCGTTTTTAGCAGGTAAAAAACTATTGGAATGGCGACGATCAATAGCAGGATATTTGTGGTCCGTGTATCTTTAAGGTTCATTTTTTCAGAGATAATTTTGCTTCTTGGATGTTATCTATAACAAGCATTTGGATTTAAAGTTTGGCTTGTTTGACAAGCAATTTTCAAGTCCGAAAGCTTGATTTTTGACGCTTCTAATTAAAGTCTTTATTGCGGCAGTTCGTAATGGATTCCGGCATCGGGCCCCAGTGGAATCCCCAACAGCAGCCAAGCTACCAGCAGCAGAATCCAGAATAGCAGGAAAATGATGGAATAGGGCAGCATGGTGGCGATAATGGTTCCAATGCCAGCTTTGGGGTCATACTTCTGCACAAAGGCGATGATCAGTGCGAAGAAGCTCATCATGGGCGAAATGATGTTGGTTACACTATCGCCAATGCGGTACACCACCTGCGAAAGCTCTGGTGAATAGCCCATGATCATAAACATGGGGATGAAAATGGGTGCCAGAATAGCCCATTTGGCTGAGGCGCTCCCCATGAGCATATTGATGGACGCCGACAAAAGAATGAACAGGATCATCAGTGGAATCAATCCGATATCTGCCGACATGAGCAAGCCGGCACCTTTCACCGCCAGAATCATTCCGAGGTTACTCCACTTGAAATAGGCAACAAACTGGGCGGCAAAAAAAACGAGTACCAGGTAGGTGGACAAGGTTTTCATACTTAAGGACATTCCATCCATCACGTCTGCGTCGTTTTTGAAGGCGCCGGTGGCAAATCCGTAAGCTAATCCCATCGCTCCCGCTGTAACAAAGAGCATGGCGACAACGCCTTTGATCAGTGGTGAATTCAACATACTCCCATCTCCTCCACGTAGAAAACCAGTGGCAGGAATTAGACCGGAAAGGGAGATGGCTGTAATCAGGAGGAAAACGACCAGCGCCCCAAGCAATCCCTTCTTCTCTTTTTTCGAAAGCTTGTCAAAAGCCTGATCTTCCAGAACCTCGCCGTTTTTATACTCTCCCAGTCGTGGCTCTACAATTTTTTCGGTAACCAGTGTGCCTGCCAAAGCAATAACAAAGGTAGAGGCCACCATGAAATAATAGTTGGCGGTGGCATTCACTACGTAGGTTGGATCAATAATCTGAGCCGCTTCCTGCGACAAACCCGCTAATAGGGGATCGATGGCTCCCAGAGCCAGGTTGGCGCTAAACCCGCCTGAAACACCGGCAAAGGCAGCTGCCATTCCGGCAATTGGGTGCCGTCCAACGGCACGAAAGATTACACCAGCCATTGGGATCAAAAGCACGTAGCCTACATCGGCTGCCATGTTGGAAAGAATTCCCGAGAAAACCAGTACGAATGTTAACAAGTGCTTGGGCGAATTGAGCACCAGCATGCGAATGACCGCGTTGACCAATCCACTTTGCTCGGCGATTCCAATACCCAGCATAGCCACCAAAACGATTCCCAATGGTGCAAATCCTGTGAAGTTGTTAACCATTTCGAGTAAAATGCGGTGGATACCCTCGACCGATAGCAGGTTTACCGGGCGGATGAGTTCCTGGGTGCCCGGATGAATCACTTCCCATTGCAAAAAATGGCCGACGGCTGAGAGTATTAATGCTGAAAGGGCGAATAAGGCAAAAAGGGTTGCCGGGTGGGGCAGGGCGTTTCCAGCCCGCTCCGTCCAGTTCAACATCTTCTGAAAGAATCCTACGTTGCGATTTGCTTGGGTCATATGCGTGGTGAATTGTGCTATTTTCTAAATGCGGTCTGAGTTCTGCTTGTCAATCAGGTGATTGACGGTTTGTTGCGGGCTTTATGGATACAAAGTACACCGCTTTTTGGCTTTTTTTTGAAAGAATGAAACGACAGATGAATCGGTGGTAACACTTCTTCATCTGTCGCTTCTGGAATTACCAAAGTTTTTTTGGATAAGCTCCCCTGTCGGTCAGGCGTTTAACCTGTTCCACAACAAAAGCCTTGTCTTCCGGGTAGGTTACACCAAACCAAGGCGAATCGGCTTGCAGCACTTTGGCCTGTATTTGGCTGGATTCAATAAGATCGAAAACTACGCTGGGAATGTAGAACTCAGATTTTGGCTGATCCATTTTTTCATCCAGAAAGGATTTGAACTGCCTTTCAAGGTGCTCAAACAAGGAAGGATGAAACCCCCAGAAATTCATGGATGCGGGTGTGTTTTCATCAACCACAATGCTTGCTCCTGCTTCATCTCTGAAGGATATTTCAGATCCGGTACGGGCTATTCCGTGGCGTTCGGTTATTTCTACCAGGTTGTTATCCTTATCAATTTTGCAGAGGCCTCGCGAAACTGTTCCAAATTCCGACAAGGTGTTCTTTAGTTGATAACCCACCATGGCGTATTGGTTGCCTGTTACCTGCTTGTTCAAAAAATTGGCTGCGACCCGGAAGGATTCCTGTCCGTAGAAATCATCAGCGTTAATCGCTGCAAATGGTTCGTTGATCACCTCTTTGGCCATTAGTATAGCATGTCCGGTTCCCCATGGCTTCTCCCGGCCTTCGGGTAGCGAATAGCCTTCGGGTAGTTTATCCAGTTCCTGGTACACATATTCAACGGCTATTTTTCCGTCGAGTTTATCAGCAAAGCGGCTTTTGAAATCGTCGGCAAAGCTTTCGCGAATTACAAAAACGACTTTTCCAAAACCAGCACGAATGGCGTCGAAAATTGAATACTCCAAAATGGTTTCTCCGTTTGGGCCAATGGGTTCAATTTGTTTCAATCCACCATATCGGCTACCCATTCCTGCGGCTAAAATTAAAAGTGTTGGTTTCATGTATGAGTTTTGAATTTCGAGCTTCGAATTTAGCCATTGTCTTTACAATAACCAATTACGAATGAACAATAACGATTGCTTTATTCCTTGTACCAACCAGCGTACATGCTGTAGGCGTTGGCAATGCGATGGATTTCTCCTTCGAGTAAATCAGAACCAATGGCTTTCACTTTTTTTGCCGGAATTCCAGCGTAGACGCTGCCCGATTCCACAATCGTACCTTTGGTGACCACCGAGCCGGCAGCAATAATGGTGTTACTTTCAACCACCGCGTCATCGAGCACCACGGCATTCATGCCAATCATCACATGGTCTTTGATGGTACAGCCATGCACAATCGCACCATGAGCAATGATCACGTTATCGCCAATGTTGGTGGGTGATTTTTGGTAAGTAGCATGAATCACAGCACAGTCCTGAACATTTGAATTGCGCCCAATACGGATGGAATGAACATCACCCCGGATCACGGCGCCGTACCAAACACTGCTGTGATCGCCAATCTCAACATCCCCGATGATCGTTGCATTTTCGGCTAAAAAACAGTCTGCACCGATCTTCGGTGTTTTTCCTCTCAATGTTTTAATTAGAGCCATTATCTATATTCATTTTAAATTGAGAGCAAAGATATGAAAAGCTATAAATAATTGAATACATCCTATTTGCCTTATCGATTATTAGTTATTTTTGCTCAACTACTGAGAAACGATCCTTATTCAAAATGATTCCAAAGTGATAATTCATTAATTTAGCGGTCGTTTTTTTTAGTGTTTAGAAGGAAAAATCCAGCTATTTAAAATAATTGTCAAATGAAAGACACAAAAGTTATTGAGTTAGAAGAAGTGACCATTCGGTTTTCCGGTGACTCGGGAGATGGGATGCAGCTTACGGGAACTTTGTTCTCGGACGCCACGGCGTTGTTTGGGAATGATATATCAACTTTTCCGGATTATCCGTCCGAAATTAGAGCTCCGCAAGGTACTGTTGGCGGTGTCTCCGGGTTCCAAGTGCAGTTTGGGCATAAGGAAGTCAACACCCCGGGAGACGATGCGCACGTGTTGATTGCCATGAATCCTGCTGCCGTGAAAGCCAACGCCCGTTTTATTCGTCCGGGTGGAACCATTATTTATGATGTTGATTCTTTTAATCAGAAAAACTTAGATAAGGCGAAGTTTTCCACCACTGATCCTTTTGGTGAATTGAAATTGGAAGACTTCACCAAGATTCCGGTGCCTATTACCAGCCTGACACGCGAATGCCTAAAGGATTTTGGGATGGATAATAAATCGGTATTACGAAGCAAAAATATGTTTGCTTTGGGCTTGATTTGTTGGATGTTTGATCGTCCGATGGATTATATCGAGAATTTTATTTCAACGAAATTTGCTAAAAAACCGGTGGTTGTTGAGTCAAACCTGAAAGTATTGCACAGCGGCTACAACTATGGCATGAATATGCAGCATATGACACCACGTTATTTGGTCGACGCTGCAGCCATTGCCAAAGGAACTTACCGGAACATAAACGGAAACCAGGCAACGGGCTGGGGATTTTTAGCAGCGGCCGAAAAGGCCGGGCTCGACTTGTTTTTAGGTTCTTACCCGATTACCCCGGCAACCGATGTGCTGACCACCTTGGCTGCGCGTCGTGACCTGGGCGTGAAAACCTTTCAGGCTGAAGATGAGATTGCCGGAATTTGTACGGCTCTTGGTGCTGCTTTTGCCGGTAATCTGGCGGTAACCAATACTTCGGGCCCGGGATTGGCTTTGAAGTCGGAAGCGATTGGCCTGGCTGTGATGGCCGAGCTGCCCCTGGTGGTGGTCAATGTTCAGCGTGGCGGCCCTTCGACCGGATTGCCCACCAAAACTGAGCAGTCTGATTTGCTGCAAGCCTTGTATGGGCGCAACGGCGAAAGCCCGGTGGTCGTTATTGCAGCCAGCACACCGTCCGACTGTTTCTATTACGCTTTCTTGTCGTGTAAAATTGCACTGGAGCGCATGCTGCCGGTGATTTTATTAACCGACGGGTTCCTTGGCAATGGAAGCGAGCCTTGGCGTATTCCGGCGATGGCCGAACTACCTGAGATTACTCCCAGAATAGCTAAAGACAGTAGTCAGTTTAAAGCTTATCGTCGCGATGTGGATACCTTGGCCCGCGAGTGGGCTTTCCCTGGGATGGATGGGTTTCAACATCGGATCGGTGGGCTGGAGAAGAACGAGGAAGGTACGGTAAACCACGATCCGGAGAACCACCAGAAAAATTGCGAAATCAGAGAGGCAAAGGTTCAAAAAGTGGTGGAAATGCTGCCTGAGCTGGAAGTGTTTGGCGATGCGGATGGAGGCGATGTGCTGATGGTCAGCTGGGGAGGAACATACGGCCATACGGTTAGCGCTGTTCGTGAGATGCGCAAGGAAGGCAAAAATGTGAGCCTGGCACACTTCAATTTTATCAAGCCACTTCCGGCCAACACCCGCGACGTATTCAGTAAGTTTAAAACCATCGTGGTTTGCGAATTAAACCTCGGGCAGTTTGCGGCATATCTCAGAGATCAGGTTCCCGGATTTGAGTTCCGCCAAGTCAATAAGTTGAAGGGTTTGCCATTTACCATTACCGAGCTGAAGGAAAATGTTGAAAAATTACTGGAGGACTAAGATATGATGACAGATTTGAGTTATACAATCAAAGATTTTAAAAGCGAAAACGAAGTACGTTGGTGCCCGGGGTGTGGCGACTACGCGATTATGAACGCGGTGCAAAAAACCATGGCTGACATGAATGTGCCTCATGAAAAATTTGCCGTCATCTCCGGTATTGGCTGTTCGTCTCGGTTTCCTTATTACATGAGCACTTTTGGTTTTCACTCCATTCATGGACGTGCTGCCGCAATTGCATCCGGGGTGAAAAGTGCCAACCCTGACCTGAATGTTTGGGTCATTACCGGCGATGGCGATTCGATGGCCATTGGCGGGAATCACTTCATTCATTTGGTCCGCAGGAACATCGATTTGAATGTGATCCTATTCAATAATAAAATTTACGGATTAACGAAGGGACAGTATTCACCGACAACCGACCGGGGTTTTGTGACCAAAACTTCGCCATTTGGAACCATCGAAGATTCATTTATTCCCGGACAGTTGGTGCTGGGGGCCGGCGGCACCTTCTTTGCCCGCGGGGTCGATTCGAATGTGAAGCACAACCAGCAGGTGTTTGCCGAAGCAGCCAAGCACAAGGGAACATCCATTGTTGAGATCCTACAGAATTGTGTTATTTTCAATGACGGAATTCATGAGCAAATTGCGGATCCGAAGCACCGTGCCGAGCGTCAGCTGTTTTTGGAGCACGGTAAACCCATGATTTTTGGGAATGATAATGAAAAAGGCCTGGTGCTGGAAAATGGCCGTTTAAAGGTGGTGACCATTGGTGAAAATGGGGTGTCTGAAGCAGATATTTTGGTCCATGATGCTACCGAAGTCGATCTTTCCATTCATATGCAGCTGATCAGGATGACCTTACCTGATTTTCCGATCGCCATGGGGGTGATTCGCTCGGTGGAGGCCCCGATTTATGATCAGGAGCTGAAAAAGCAGATTGACACCGTTTCTGCAAAACGGAAAGTGAACAACATGGATGAGTTGCTGCGCTCGGGAAACACTTGGGAAGTAAACGAACCCAATAGCAAAGAGCCGGTACCTTTCTTCCAGAAGAAGTGTCTGATAGTTAAATAACAACCTTGATTAACCTTAACTGGCTAATGCAACGATCCAGGCGACGATACGATAAAGTGTTCTGATCCGTATATCAAAATAAAAAAAGAGGCTGAAGCCTCTTTTTTTATTCGCCACGGGTGGTGAACATGAGAAGCCGCGTTAACGCGGGCTTGCTGTTTTGAGTTTTTCTTTTTCTGAAAGCCAGTTCCTAACAAAGGATTCCCACTCCAAAAAGCGTTCTTCATTCATCATTCGTTCCATTTTTACCTGGCCGCCTCTCTGTTTGCCGTGTGCATGCCAATCGTGAAAGCAAGCCTCCGGAACAGTATGCACCAACACGCCTTTTAGTGCCTTTGACCGGGCAACGGCATAATTCTTATTGGATTCTTTCAGGTGTTTATCCAAGGCCCAGGCCAAAGCCTTATCGTTACTGTTGTCATCACAGGCCAGATGCCATACGTGATGAAATTCACCATCGATTCTTACGGTTGAAAGCGTGAACTCTGGAATCTTAATGTTGAACAGCTTCTCCAGCTCAATCATTGCAGCATTCATTTTATCGACCGAAAGTTGCGAGCCAACCACATTCATGAAAAATTTAGTGCGTCCCGTGATTCTGATTTCTGCCCTGTCAACATCCGAAAATTCAATCGTATCGCCAATCATGTAACGCCACAAACCCGATACTGTGCTCAATAACAGGACGTATTCCACGTTTTCTTCCACCTCGGTGAGATTCAAAACCGGAGCATCTTCAGCAATGCTTCCATCTTCGTTCATGTTTTGGGGCCGAAAAGGCACAAATTCGAAATAGATTCCATTATCGACCAATAGTCTCATGGCGCGTGTCTCTGGTCGTTCCTGAAAAGCAATGAATCCTTCGGAGGCAAAATATGTGTCGATGATGGTGATGGGGTGGGCGAGCAATTCGTTGAAACTTTTTTGGTAGGGCTCAAAAGCCACCCCGCCGGTGGTGTAAACCTGCAAGTTGGGCCAGATTTCATGAATGTTTTTTGCACCATGATAGGTTATCACTTTCTTCATCATGAGTTCGAGCCACGATGGAATGCCGCTGATGGCGCCGATATCCCAATCTCGGGCACGCTTGGCAATTTCCAAAACACGTTCATCCCAATCCTTCAGCTTCGAAATTTCTTCGCCCGGTCGGTAAAAGCCTTTGAACCAAGCCGGAATATTACTGGCGCTGATTCCGCTGATTTCGCCTTCGAGGTAGCCGTTACGTTCGTTCAGTTGGGTTGAGCTACCCAGCATCAGAATTTCTTTTTCGAAAAATGAAGGCGGCAAATCGAAGTTTGCTGTTGCACCGACCTGTTTAATTCCAGCCAGACGTATGTAATTGAGCATTTCGTTACTCACCGGAATGCGTTTGCTTTCCTTGCCAGTTGTTCCTGAGCTCAACGCAAAGTAAGCCGGCTTGCCAGGCCAACTGATGTTCTCTTCTCCCTGATAAAGCCGGTGCCACCAATCCTTTTGCATTTTATTGTAGTTGAAAAAAGGAACATGGTAGGCGAAGGCTTCCGCCGGATTTTCTGCGTACAGAATTTCTTTAAACCGATGATGTTTTCCGAAGCTTGTACTTCTTGCTTTGACCAGCAAATCGTGTAACAACTGCTGTTGCACTTCGTGGTATTCGGTTTTTGAGGTGAATGCGTAGCCCAACTCAATGGCTTTTTTTATAATCGCTCCTATAATTGCCATATTCTAAATTTTAGTGGTTGTTGTTTTAGCCCTATCAATTAAAAAGCCAGAAACCAAAGCGCCATTCAACACCGTTTTTTATTATTTCGGCTCAGCGCTGTGAGGAATGGCCGCCTCAACGTGTGGAATATCCTGGCCATAAAAGACAAGGTGTTTACTCCTACGGGTAGCCTCCAACTGTTGTTACCATTGGATAAACCGGATTCAACCGGGCATTGTTGGCTTGGCTTGAACGAGTTGGCATAGTTTTATCTTGTTAAAGGTATAAACTTTAAATCTTTTAATGATGAGAATTGTAGGATCTGTTTTATTAATTTTAGGAATAATCGGACTAGTTGTCTTTGGGATACAGGCATTTAATGATTCCGAGAGCTTCAGTATCCTTGGGGCCGAAGTTGCCGTTAGCAAGGCTAATTGGACTCCGGTGATTGTCAGTGCGGTGGTTTTAGTCGTCGGATTCTTTCTGACTATGAGCAGAAAAAGAGCCTGAGTCTGGCGTGAAAAGCCAGCCCGGACTATAAAAATCGTAATTGGATGAAATACTCGCACAAGATTTTAACGACAGCTTTTATTCTGATAGTCGCTGTCGTTTCTTTTTTTCTTATCGGTGATACCGTATTGTCTGGGATAATCCGGAAAAAACTGGAGAAAGGACCCGTTGCCTCCATTCGTATTACATCCAAATCAGTTGAGGCCAGTTTGTGGCGCGGCCGAATTGTTTTAGGCGAGGTGGAGCTGACCGATACCAGTGGTCTTGGTCAAGCTTCTATTCCCAAGGTTGAGTTTGGGGGCTTTAAGCTTTGGCGACTTCTTATTCATCGTGAAATTGTGTTGAAGTCGGTTGAAGTGCTTCGTCCAACAATTGAAATGACCATGACAAATGATTCGGTGTCAGTTGATGAAGATTCAGCAGGAGAATTCTCACAAGCTTTTCGGATTCGGCAAGTGAAGTTTGTTGATGCCCGAATAAATCTTCTTCAAAAGGGAGCTGAGAAAACTGATACGATATTTTTAACCCGTTTGGATCTCGATTTCTGGGATTTGGCGACCAGCACTCCTCAAGAAAAATACAGCTATGAATCCTTATCGTTTAACCGGCTTCGGTTGGTGCTTCAGCAAGGACAATATTTGCTTCCCGGCGGATTGTATGCTGTTGATTACGACACGTTGGATTTCGATTCTGAAAAACGTTTACTTAAGGGCGCCCAAATTAATTTACGATCAAGAGACGGCAAATATGAAATAGGCCGAAACAGGGGTGTCGAGACCGATTGGTTCGATATCGCAGTGACCAGGATATCCTTCTCGGAAATTCGTCTGGATGCGTTGCTGAACGACACGGCCGTCGTGCTCAGTAAAGCACAAATTGCGGGGCTGAATGTCAAATCGTTCAGAGATAAGCGCCTTCCTTTTCCTGTGAAACCGGATACAAAGCTCTTGCGTGGCATGCTGAACAACTTGCCTGTTGCACTTCATGTCGATTCGGTTTTGGTTAACGACGGAACCATTTCGTATGCCGAGCGGGTAAAAGATTCGACCGACGAGGGCGAAGTTGTGTTTTCACAAGTCCAGGGGCAACTGTTTTGCCTGAGTACCATTGATCGTTTGATTGGGCGTAAAACAACGATGCATGTTGAGGCACGGGCTATGGAGCGGGGACTCCTGACGGCTGATTTTGTTTTTCCGAACAAAAGATTTCCGAACAACTACCAGGTATCAGGGACATTGGGCGAAATGGACATTGAGGCGTTTAATCCGATGCTGGTTCAAAATGCCTCGGTGAGAGTTGAAACCGGTAACTTAAAGCGCCTGGCCTTTAACTTCACCTATGATGATGACCGTTCTGCGGGTGATTTACTGTTTGAGTACGATAATCTGAAAGTTCACATTTTAGATAAGGAAGACAGGACCAACAAAAAAGTCCAATCATTTTTCACCAATATTTTGGTACTCCAAAAAGAAAACATCAGAGATGATCGCTCATTTCGTGAAGGAACCATCGCCTTTGAACGCGACAAGAAAAAGTCACTGTTCAATTACTGGTGGAAATCGCTATTGAGTGGTATCAAGAGTATTGCGATCCTTTAAATCATAAAAAATGGGTAGAAGTTTGCACACCTTCCCACAGTTTTCCACAATGAGATATTTCTTTTTGTCGACATAAGGCTTTGCTGTTTAGGTCTTTGGTTGTGAATGTTTTTTCTGGCATGGATTTAACAGTAAGTATAATTGATGATGTTCTCGGTGTGAGTTTTACAGCTTGACTGTCATTACATAGAAGTATTAATTTTAAAATCACAATTATGGACAACTTGGAAATAAAAGGCAAATGGAATGTATTGAAGGGAAAATTCAAACAACGTTATGCCGAATTAACGGAAGATGATCTGACCTATGTTGAAGGTAAGGAAGACGAGTTACTTGGGCGTCTCCAGGAAAAGACCGGAAAAGCAAGAGAAGAGCTAATTGAGGAAATCAATAAGTTATAATGTTATGAGATCCCTATTGTATTTAATCGCCGTCATTTTGATTATCGGGTGGTTGTTCGGATTCTTCGTTTACTCGGTTGGCCATTTAATTCATATTTTGCTTGTGCTAGCCGTGATTTCGATCTTGATTTCGCTCATTCGCGGCAGGTGACCAGAACGGTGACGAGTAATTTAAAATAAGCTAAAAACGAATTGGACTCCAATTCGTTTTTTTATGGGAGTAGCTCGGATGTTTGATGATTCGTTTGTTTAAAAAATCAACAGTAAAATACAAACTGTAAGCAGGTATCGGAGAAACTTACCTCATGTTTTTATTCCAAAGACTTAGGGGACGGCTCTGCTCCCCTAAGTCTTTGTTTCAATTGTGTTGATTTCAAATGGGATGGCGTAATTGACCGGTTTGTTGGTGTGCTTGTAAAATCTTGAATACTGATGGGTCAGTTCAACCCCAAAGTAAAAGATGATCGATACGAAATAGATCCAAACCAAAATAACCACAAAAGAGCTGGCGGCTCCATAGACCGCGCCCAGGTTGCTGTTCCCGATGACGATTCCAATGACAAACTTTCCAATGACAAACAAAATGGCGGTGAATACAGCACCAAACCAGCTGGCCCGCCATTTCACGCTCACATCGGGAAGAAAACGGTAGATGAGCGCAAAGATGGCAGTAATGATGGCCAGCGAAAGGACGATGTTGGCGAGCTGGGCCAGGAAAACAAAATCGGAGCTGAAGTAGGTGCGCAAAAAATCTTTGAGAAAACTGATCGATGCGTCAATAATCAGCGAAACCAAGACGACAAAGCCTAAGCTTAAAATCACCCCAAACGAAAAAATACGGTCTTTAGCCAGTTTCAACGCTCCTTGTTTCAGGCTTGACCGGACTTTCACCCGCCAAATGAAGTTGATGGAATTCTGCATCACGCTGAATAGTGTGGTGGCTGAGATCAGGAAGAAAACGATCCCGATAAAAGCACCTATTCCACTGTTTTCCGTAATTTGGAAATTATCAATGGCGTTTTGCAACACCTGTGTACTTTCGTGGCCAATAAGAACATTCAGCTCTTCGAAAAGCTTGGCACGCATGGTTTCGTCTCCGGTAAAAAAGCCAAATACCGAAATGATGATCACCAGAATGGGCGCCATCGAAAAAATGGCAAAGTAGGCGGTGGTACCGGCAAGGTTGACTGGATTATTTGTGCCGAATTGGACAAAAGTCTTCCGGAATATCCGGAGCGTATCGTTGATTGCTTTGAATCGTTTGCGTTGCATATTATTTCCGTTTTGTTATTCGGGTCCATATTCTTTTAAAAGAGATCTCATGGCTGGTAGTCCCCCGGTCGCTAATTAGATAAGCAAAAGGTTGCAAGTCGGGAATGTTTTGCATAACGATCTTCAGGATAGCCAAACAAGGGATCACAATCAGCATACCAGGAATCCCCCAAATCATATTCCCCAGTAAAAGGCTTAGAATAATGGCCAGTGGATTGATTTTAATGTTATTGCCGACCACGTTGGGGGTGATGAGGTTATTTTCGAGAAACTGAACGACACTGAACAGGATAAAGATCTGCAGAATGACCTGGAACGGACTAGATGAGGTGAGCAGCACGTACACAATCGGAATCAGGCCGCCAATAAAGGTTCCGATGTAGGGAACCAGGTTCAGGAGCGCAGCTAAAATCCCAAACACCAACGCATGACGAACACCAATAATGAATAGCCCGGTTGTATTCAAAATTGCAAGAATAAAAACAACAATCAACAGCCCGCTCATGTATTTGGTCGTTATATGGGCTATCTGACGCAAAATTTTCAAGGTTTTGCGTTTGTTTCTTCTCCCGGCAAGCCTGAATATGAAATAGGCTGTCTTAGTGCGGTAAAAAAGCAGGAAGAAGGTGTATACCGGCAGTAACCCAATCTGGAAAAGTGTGGTGGTGGTGGCGCTAAACAGGCTCCCAATCTGCGATTCCCAGGAAGAAAAGAAACTTTCTGTAGCCCTGCTGAAGTAATGATCCATTGTATTGGGATTGATTCCAATTCTGGTTTCCAGTACACGTTGCAGATGATCAATCTTGCTGTCCATTTGGTTTTTCAGCTCGCCAAAATCAATGGTCATGTTTGACAGCTTTGCCGATAAAAAAAGGCCTGCGCTTCCTATAATCAGGATAGCTGCCAGGATGACGACAATGATGGCAATTCCCCGATGAACCCCGCGTCGCTCAATGGCCCAAACCAGGGGATAAAGTAGGTAGGCAAAGAAAATGCTGAGGGCAAAAGGAACCAGAACATTTTTTGCTAAAATCAGGAATAGAACGAAGATTGAGAGAATAAATAAGTTGAGTGCCGTTCGTATAAGTAACTCATTTTTCATAGTTCATTTGTTATCGATTATTTGGGTTGGCTGAAAGAATTGTGCCAGTTGTATGAATGCCGGAAAAGCGCCACATTTGGCTTGTTTTCCAGATGATGATTGGTCTGTATGGCCTCGCTTTTGGGGAATGGTGTGGAAATTTATCCCCGAAAGCGGTGCTCGTGGGGTTGGGTGTGAATCAATTACACGACTGGTATAAAATTCGCATATTTCGGACCTGTTTGGACTTCATGGATTACAAACTGGGAAAAACTTTTTTATGATCAAAGAATTAGTTAAAATTGGCAATTCCTTTGATAAGATATTTACACGTATGGCAAAACCTTTTCTGCGCAGTCTCTTTTTTTTTCTGATTTTTTGTAGTGGTTATCAACTGGCCGCACAGGAAAACTATGAAGTCAGGCGTGTAGACTTTCATGGCAATAAAACATTGGATTCCGATTTTTTGCTCGACCGGATGGCTGTAAAAGAGCTATCGTATCTCGAAAAGCTGATCACAAACGAACAACCGTTTCTTTTTAACCGACGACTCGTTGAGCTCGACATGGAGCGCTTAAAACGGATTTACCAAAGTGAAGGTTTCCTGAATGCCGAAGTCAAGCTGGATCCACTTGAAATCAATGAAAAAAAACAAATCGTAAAACTGTCGGTTCAAATTGAGGAAGGCGAACCCGTGCTGATTGACAGTGTGGCCATTGTGGAAAAGGAAGCCTTGAGCGGAATTGACCTTGATTCATTACAGAAAAAGGTTTTTCGCGAAATGGAATTGCGGAACGGAAAGCGGTTCCGGGATGAATGGATCAAGCACGATGTGCAGGCGGTCGAAAATGCCTTTCGAAACCTTGGCCATGCGTACGTTAAGGTAAGCTACGAACTGGATTTGAGGCCAGACGAGTTTAAAACCAGCATTTTTTATTCGGTTGAGCCCGGGCCGGTCAGTTACTTTGGTGAGACCCGTATTGAGGGGCATAAACATGTTGAAGAAGCATTTGTCCGAAAACAACTCGTATATAAGGAGGGCGAATTGTACAACAAGTCCTTGTTGACAGAAACCCGGCAGAATTTGTATTTCTTGCAGCTTTTCCGCATTGTCTCGGTACAGCCGCAAACCGATGCAGCCACACAAAGAAGCCCAATTCCCGTTAAACTTTTTATTGAAGAAGCACCACGCCTGACCACCCGTTTTGGGGTGGGCTATGGTACCGAAGATAAATTTCGGACGTTTCTGGATCTGAATTACCTCGGTTTTTTGGGAAGTGCCCGGCGCATCCGGCTTTATTTAAAGCATTCGGCTTTGGAACCTTATCACGTCAGTTTAAAATGGATTCAACCCCAGTTTTTAGGAAAGAAAAGCACCATTTCGATCAACCCGTTTCTTAGTCGAAATTCGGAACCCGGCTACGAAACCCGGACTTACGGTTTGAATGTACCGGTTACTTACCGCTTTAACAGCCGACTGAATAGCACCGTGACTTATTATCTCGAAGAAGTGGAGCAGCGAGTTGAAGAAGGCGATGTCGAGCTTCCGGACCCGGAGGATGACAAGTTCGCTTACAACAAGTCGGGAATGCTGTTTAGTGCTGTGTTCGATAATTCAATACCAAAATTCTCACCCGAAGAGGGCGTGAAGGTGTCGCTTGGTTTTAAGTTGAACGGGTATGTATTTGGAAGTGATTTCAATTACACACGCCTGTGGGGAGATATACGCCACTATCAGGAAATTGGTGATTGGGTGTTGGCGCTACGCCTGATGGCAGGTAACATCAGCTCACCCGACAGCAGTGGCTTTATCCCTGTTGAAGACCGCTTTTATGCTGGTGGGAGCAACTCCGTTCGTGGTTGGAACCGGTCGGAGCTGGGCCCCAGACGGGAAAGCGGAACACCTATAGGTGGTAATAGTATTGTTGAAGGAAATATCGAATTTCGGTATCCTTTGTTTTGGCGTTTCAGTGGGGTTGTTTTTCTGGAAGCAGGGAATGTTTGGCGCGAATCGTTTACCTACCGGTTGAATGATTTGGGTTATGCCGCCGGAGGAGGACTGCGTATTGAAACACCAATCGGCCCGATTCGGCTCGATTTGGGTGTTCCGGTGTGGAACGAAAAACGAAGTCCGCAGTTTTTTATTAGCGTTGGGCAGGCGTTCTAAATGAGTTGGTTCGGAAGTTGGGATGGCTTCGGCTTCCGATTAATTGGTGCGGCGCGGAACGTCGGTGTTTGTCATTCATAGTCAATCAATTGTTATTGACCTTCTTTAAGACAATTGATTGATTACCAAATGACGATTGAATGACTTTTTAATGACAGGAAGTAAAATCAGGAAATTCATTAAATAGAATTACAGGTCGGTGATCTGAAAAGCATAAAATAGTTCATGAAGAAAGTAATCACATATAGTCTGCGAATCCTGGGGTATTTGCTTTTACTGGTTGTAGTTGTTGTTTTGCTGGCCGGTTTGCTCATTCAGACTGCACCGGTAAAGCGCAAGCTTGCTGATTTGGGGGGCGAGCAGGCTTCGGCTGCTCTCAATGGGCAACTGACCATTGGAGAGCTCGATGGCAATTACTTTACTAACCTGCAATTGCATGATGTTTTGTTGATGGACGACGACGATACGATTGCATACATTGGTGAAGTTAGCCTGGATTACTCCTTGTGGCCCTTGCTACAGAATAAGTTGCAGATTCGTTCGATCCTGATCAGCCGGCCCTATTTCTACCTGGAGCAGCAAGCTGATTCGAGCTGGAATGTGCAGCAGCTCGCCAAACCTTCAGAAGAAGAAGCTGATGCCAGCAGTACTCCCTCCACCTTTGAGTTGGAGGTGACTCGCTTCGAACTGGCCGACGGGAGTGTCCGTATTTATTCGTTTGATACCTTGATTCCGCGCCAGGTTGAAAATCTGAACACCAAATTGAGCTTACAGTATGCTACTGACAAGCAGCAACTGGTGTTGAATGAATTTTCACTGTCTACCCATCAGCCATATTTTGAATTGCAGCAATTGGCCCTTCAACTTAACCGGAATCAGGAAGTCATCCGGCTTTCCGATTTTCACCTGAAAACAGCCCGCAACCAATTGGATGGAAGCGGGAATTTCGCGGGAGTTCCGGAGCGGAAGGGAGCGGTCAAACTGAATAGCGAACCCCTAAGCATCCAAGAGTTTGAGTTTTTTCTGTCTGGATTTGAATTGCCCGCCTCGCCGGTGTTTAAGCTCGATGCCTCGATTGATCAGGATGCTGCTGCAGCAACCATTGACCTTGAGGATGAAGGGCAGTTAATTCATCTCGACGTCACATCTTCAAACTTGGCGGCTTTCCTTTTTAACCAGGATGCACCGATTCTGCAGTACACCGTGGAGGGCACCTTCGAAAACATTGACTTGGCACACTGGTTGGGTGATTCGGATTTGAACTACCTGGTAAATGGGCAGTTTACTGTGGATGGAAGCGGCATCGATTTGGAAACGGCAGTGACCAGGCTGGAAGGTAACTTTAGTGATTTGCTGGTTGATGGCCGGCAGGTGGAAAAGTTGCTGCTGAATGTTGATTTGAACAAGGGAAATTTGAAGGGCTTTGCACAAGGCCGGGGCGATTTTGGTTCGTTTTACCTAAAACCTGAGCTGGAAAATCTGCAGGGTGAGCCTACCTATTCTTTTGAACTGACCACAGAAAGGCTTGATTTGGCAGCATTAACCGGCAATGACAGCCTGAAGTCGGACCTGAACCTACTGGCCAGCGTTAAGGGAAAAGGGTTTGATCCTAAAACCTTGCAGGCCAAAGGGGATATTTGGTCGAGGAAATCCAGCTTTCAGGATGTCCAAGTGGATACCCTGTTTGCTAAACTGGCATACGAAAAAGAAGCAGTCCATATCGATTCGCTGAGGCTGGAAACAAAAGGTCTGCTGGTGAAGGCCAGTGGCGATTACAGCCTGAAAGGCAGTTCAGATCTTTCGCTCGAGGCATCTTTCGATGGAGTTGAAGAATTCGCCGCTTATATTCCGATGGAAGATTTTGCGACCAGCGGCGAAATTCATGCACGCTTGTGGGGAACAACGGATTCGCTCCGCCTGGAGTCGGTGCTGAAGCTGAACCAAACCTCCTATCAGAATATGACATTGGACCGCTTGCTGGTGGAAGCGCAAGGATTGCTTGCCGCGAACGACACAATGATCAACGCACAAATTCAGGCCTACGACTTGTTCAGTAATAATTTCACGGTCGATTCACTGGTTTTCAGTGTAGAAGCAGCCCCGGATTCGGTGTTTATGGACGGGCGACTGGTAAGCGACGAATTGAGCACGGACATGCAGGCTGGCCTTCGCCTGCAGGATGTGATTCGAATCAGCTTATCTGAGTGGCAGATTGACTACCAGGATCAACATTGGAGCTTACAGGATCCTCCGGCAGTTTTCGAAATCGATTCCGTCAATTACAGGCTGGAGAATTTTAAGCTGGTTTCAGGAACGGCTGACACCAGTCAGTATTTGTCGGCTCAGGGGGTGATTAGCCGGGAGGGAGTGGAAGATTTTAGCATGCAGGTTGCCAACATCAATTTGGCACAACTTTTAAAATTGACGGGGCAGGATATCGAGGCTTCGGGCCTGATTAATTTGTCGGTGGATTTGTCTGGAACGGCTGATGACCCGCTTGTTGATGGAGATTTTAGTTTGGATGAGGCCATGATGAATGACTACCATTTTACTGATTTTGGCGGAACGTTCGCTTATTCGGGCAAACAACTGGAGATGGACGCACAGATTATACCGCAGGACAGCGGAAAATTTGTCTTTTCGGGAATCATTCCGTTTGAGTTGATGCTGGATAGTATGGGAGTGAAGTTCAACCCCAAAGACTCGTTGGATGCCCATCTGACGATTGAAGAATTTCCACTGGCCATTTTGCAGATAGTAAATATAGGAGAAGGGGTTTCCGGCTATATCGAGGGTGATGTTACCGTGAAAGGAAGCATGGAATCACCCGATCCGGAAGGTGGTTTTCATTTGGTGGATGCTTCGCTGCTAATTTCTGAATATGGGGTGGATTACCGCGAAATCAAGTTCGGAATTGACTTTCAAGGAGAAGAAGTTTTGTTGGATACGCTGCTTATTCGCTCCGATGACGGGACCTTGACAGGTGGTGGGCGAATCGGGTTTAGCTCCGACTTTTACAGGGGTGACGTGAATGACTCTGAGATCAAGCTGCAGTTTGATAAATTCAATCCGGTCAATCACAGACAATTTAATATGCAGGTTTCGGGTAACGCCAGCCTCGGAGGATCGAAAGATGATGTGAAGTTTGATGGTGACCTGAACGTTCCACAAAGTGAGATTTATTTGCCCGCCATCTTCAATCTGATGGGAAAAATGGTTGAAGCGGAGATGCCCCAGCCTATATTAGTGCGCGAATTGCAAGCCATCGAATCGGGCACCATCGATTCCATCAATATTTCGGAGATTGACACCACAGCGACGGATAGCCTGAAGTTTGACTACTTCAATAATTTGACCGGTGAAGTGCGGCTGAAGATTCCAAAAAATACCTGGATTAAGAATGAAGACATGCACATTGAAATTTCGGGAGACCTGGAATTCATTAAGCACAAGCAATTTTTCGAGCTTTTTGGTTCAGTTGAAGTGGTGCGCGGGCAGTACGACCTGTTGGGACGGACCTTTATGATTGAGTCCGGCACCATCAGTTTTCAGGGAGGCGAAGAGCTGATGCCGCGAATGGAT